>ERZ827156.64-NODE-64-length-141572-cov-12.562519_pt1 | contig 141572 bp, 145 predicted proteins | sample MGYA00519919_ERZ827156 | MGnify/ENA primary metagenome ERZ827156 (study PRJEB31778, sample SAMEA3449269) | human gut metagenome | biome: human gut; feature: human-associated habitat; material: faeces | place: United Kingdom | collected 2010/2012 ... | reverse complement strand
ATATCAGTTCATTATAAAAACATCAAATTTTTGTCTTGACAACTGAGCCATTATATTTTGATCGTCTATAAACACTTCAATCTTATTGTCTTTGTAATTTACTGTAATACCATGCCAAGCACTATCGTCTACCCTATTATCAATTACAGACACAATATGATTTGACACTTCTCCATGAATTAATGCTATATGTTTTCCATCCGGATCTCCCGGATTATATTTGTAGGAATCCAGTTCAATTCCGTAACCCCCAACGAATCCCATAACCTGTCCTTGAGCTCCAATTCCTGTTGCAGAAGACAAATTTAATACAATTCCATCCGCTCCACCATATGCATCATCTCTGCCCCCGCCTGCATAATACTCAAAATTCACTGTAAATCCACCTGATGTTTCAATTGGTCTTTTATACCATGCACTTCCTCCCTTCCAAGTACTCATCGGCGTCAGCCTTATCTGCCCATTTGACATACGCATAGCATCACCAAACAGTTCAAATTTTTCCGTTATATCCTCCTTTTTGTGCACAGTAAGGATAATTTTTTTTGATTCTCCCGCAACATTAACTTTACAGTTTCCTTGCAAATTCAATGTTTTTACCTTAAATATATACTTACCATCCGGCTCATAAAACGATACTTCGCCATTTTGATCAGTTACCGGATTTTTCTCAAGCCCCGTTCCATTCAACTCAATCCCCACAACTTTGTTCTTATTCTCATCTTGAACTTTGACACTTATTTTATACTTCTTATGTGGACATCTTGTAAATTTAAACTCATTAAATGTTTTTGAAAAATACCAATCTGTCAATTTCACGTTAACATTCAGCAGAGTTCTTTCTAATTCTACTAGATTAGTAATCTTCATTTTCGCTTTTCCCTCAAATTGCAATTTAACATTACCCGCCAGACACTGACTACACTCATGTTTAATCAAGTCAGAACTAGACAAATCATCTTTTTTTGCACTTATAATTACCATAATAGAATTTTCAAGTGTAGTAGATGCCAAATCTTCTGATAAGATTTCCAAGGATATTTCCCCCTTGAGTCCGACACCAAATGTCACTTCAGGCTCAAAACCTTTTGTTAATGAGGGATATTCGCATTTATTTTGCATTCTTTTAGTATCGCTATCATATCCTACACCTAATACTCCACCTAATTTAGTTGAGAAAGTACCTTTTCCCTTAAATTCCAATGGAATACTTGGCTTGATTTCCATAACAACTCCTGGTATTGATGTTGGAATTTCTATTCTCCCAAGTTTAAAATCATGAGCGAATCCACCCTCTACTACAACTGCTAGTTTTACGCCATACTCTACAGTATAAGAAATATACTGATATGATAATGTCAAATATACCTTAAGTTTCGTATTCAGTTCGAATATTAAATTACCAGAAATTTTTCCGCTTATATTTTTATCTGTATCGTCATCCTTTTTGTCTCGACCAATTATATACTTTATTGCTCTCTCTTTTTCTACTTCTCCACTTACTCTTTTTAATTCCTTTTTATTTTGTTGCTTTTGCATTTTTTCACAAGTAAGATTTTCATCCAGTTCTGTATCATCCACATACAAATCATTCGTCTTGCCATCATCTTCTATTTTAACAGTTTCGAATACATCACTAAGCCCTAATTCTTTTTTATTATCTTTTTTAACAACAATATCATTTCCATTCATATATATTGAATCAATATATAACACTATTATTTCTCCCGTAAGTAGCTTACAAGAAAAAATGTCTCCTTTTTTTAAGTCTAAAACTTTTTTTGATGGATTCTTTACTAAATAATTTCCGTTTGATTGTTCATATACAATGTCAGCCTTTTCTGTTTCTGTAACAGATACAACATCCTCTTGATATACAGCATAATTCGTTGTTTTATCATTATCTAAATTTACAACTCTTTTCTCATCAAAATCATCTACTGTTTTTGAACGCAATTGTTGTATTTGTTCTGTGTAAAGTTCTGTCTTATATGGTATTGAAACCGGAACATGGCTATCAACATCTGTCAAATATGCTTTAGCAATAAAAAATTTAGGAATATCTGTCTTTATTTTTAATATAACTGAATGTTCAGACTTGCAAACAACTGTATTAACTGAAGTTATCATTTGTTGTTCTGTTTCATCATAAATTGCAACTACAAGCTCTACATCTGTAAGCGCCTGATAATTAACTGTGGCAGATTTTCTATTTTCATCAATCAAAATATCCGAAACAAAATAATCCTTGTTTTCTTTTTCCTGCTTATCTAATAAAGCATCACCAATTACATTATCTTTGGAAACATCCACTTTTTTAATTGTATTTCCATTTGAATATTCCATAGCATACTTGCTCATGGCTTCACATTCCTTTGCATCACCAAAATGTTGTGTGCATACAACAATCATTGCAATCAGCAATATTACTGCAATAATCTTTCTTTTAAATCTCATAAATATTTTCCTCCTTTACTCAACTCAATGCTTCAACTTTCATTCTAAATCTCTAAAAGAAGCCCTTCTAATATGTGTTTTAAGCGCACGGTTCCTTCTCTTACACTTTCTTTGGTTTCAAACACAATTTTATTTCCAATATTAACTACATATTTTCTTCCATATTTCTTAATCGCAATTGGAACAACAGGTGTTTGAGAAACTTGCGAAACATATACAGCCCCTTTTTTTAATGGCAGTAATAATTGTTGTGTCCGATTTCTAGTTCCTTCAGGGAATATCACAACATCTTCCCCATGTACGAGATTATGTATTAACACCGAAATAGCTTCTTCACAAGATTTTTTATCCTCTCGCTGCACAAATATGGTTCCAATATTTCGTAGAATTCCACCCCACATACCAGACTCACATTCCTTTTTTATCAGGAAATGGGGCATCCTATTTTTTAGTACGATATGCATAAGTGGAATATCAAATGCTCTTTTGTGGTTACATACAAAAACAACATTTTGATTTATAGGAAATTTTTCATTTCCTCTTACATCAATCTTGATCCCCCACAAAATCGCCCTTCCTATAATGCGCACCAATATTTTATGAATTCTTTCACACCTTAACAGCTTAGTTTTATCAAAGGGTAATTTCACATAATATTCTCGAAGTCGACTTATATATGCTTGCTTATCATAAATTGTCATCTTTTCTATTTCATGAATGGATTTTCTGTCAAACTCATGTCCCCTTACCATTTCAGTTCCTTCACCCTTTCATATAACGCCTTAAAACTATTTACCCTGCACTCATCCAGATCATGGCACTCCAAATTCCATGCAGCCGTATAACAAATCACCTGATTGTTTTTACGAACCTCATAAAGATTTTCCGGGCTGTCATCTACCATAACATCAATGTTGTTTTCCTTGCAGACGCGCAATTTATCCACTCCGCTGCCTTTTTCCTCACAGAAAATAATGTCGTCATAAGTCATATGGTTTTTCTTTAACCAATTCCTTAACATCCAACGGAATAATTTGCCGGTAATTCCGGTTTCTGTTGTGTGGACTCTGCTCGTTATAATTACAACTCGGTGTCCTTCTTTTCTTAGTGAATTAACAACTTCCGCAGCATCTTCTGTCATCGGCTCTTTCAGGCAATACTTCCAAATATACTTAATCCAGAATGACTCTCTCTGTTTTTTCGTACATTCAAATACATCCTGCACCTCAAACATATCCGGATTTTTAATAGATATTCCATACTTTTTTTGAAAATATCTTTTTCCTTCTCTTAACTGAAACGTGCGAATATCCACTAAAACACCATCCACATCTAATCCAATATTCATAGGTCTTCTCCTTTCAACTTTTTCTCTAACTGCTTAAACATTTCCTGTTCGTCATAATTTAATGGATTCAATGGCTCTTGTACCGTAATATTTAATGGATATCTTTTATGCCGCTTCCAATTAAACAATTTAGGAGATTTTTCATGCCTTGGATATATTTCAAATCCTCCCTCTATGTATATTGGCAATATAGAAATACCCGTATCCTTTGCAATTTTAATAACGCCTTTTTTTAACGGGAGCAGACCACCATCACGGGAGCGTGCCCCTTCGGGAAATATAATTGCATTTGAACCATTTAATAAATGTTCTTTCACACAGTCAATCTCCGGGTGTGTTCCCCGTTCTCTTTCAACAGGAATGCACCTTAACAACCGAAAAAAACGCTTAGAATCCAATCTCCGCTCTGCCGCCGCCAATGTCACAAATTCTTTTTTTCCTAATGTCTTTCCAAGAGCAGACAAAATCCATACCGGATCCAAATAACTCGTATGATTCGAGCAAATAATATAGTTTTTCCCCTTCTCTATATAATTTAATCCCGATATATTAAAATGCCATAACAATCTTGCTGCTTTCAACAAACTACTCAATAATAGCTTATCTTTCTTCTTTTCCTTAATTACCTCACTTTGTTTCTCTTCCTTATTTAATAACAGGTACTTATGATAAAAATCTTTTTTTTCATCCCTCTCACTCAAAGTTGGATAAAACTGTATTTTTAAAGGATATCGTCCTCCTTTCCGAATCATATGCGGAAGTTTTTGATTCTTCGGGTATATCTCATATGCTCCTTCAATTCTGACCGGCAATATAGGAACATCTGCCTCCAGTGCAATCTTTTCAGCACCGGATTTAAATTCACCTATTTTCCCATCTGTTGTTCTTGTCCCTTCCGGGTGAATCAAAACCACCTTACCCTGTTGCAGACATTCAAGGACGCGTTTCAAAGCAGGACTTGTATTTGCTCCTCTGGCTACCGGGATTCCCCCCGTAAGCCTCAGACCTCTTCTGGATATACCGGAATCTAAATGCTCCTGTTTTGCCATGCAGCAAAAATCTTCAAGTTTTATTTTTTTCTTTCCCGCAGCCATAATCCACATCCCATCTAGATGGCTTTGATGGTTTGCACAAATAATATAAGGTCCTTTTTCCGGTATATATTCCACTCCGCTCACTTCAAATTTGTAAAACAACTTAGTAAAACAGCGAAAAGCCGATAAAGTAAAACGGTCTCCTATATGCCGTTTCATCGGATATTTTTCCACATCATATGACACGGTATTTTGAGCATTTTCTCCCTGATGCTCAATCATCTCACACAATTGCTGAACCGTTAATTGAGCGGAAATACAATTTGTTAAATTCACACCAAACTGTTTTTCAATTTCTACACATAATTCAAACAAATTCAAGGAATCAATTGCTAAATCATCCTCTAATACAGACTTCTCCCGAATCTCTTGCTGTACACCCAATGACCGCAGTATTTGTTCCAGCTGCTTATGCGTATCCAGTTCTTTCTCAGAATATTCAACCTGACTTTTATTTTCGTCCATCACTTGTTTATTACGCAGTTTATATCTTTGAACTTTACCTATGGATGACAATGGTATCTTATCAATAAACTGCACATCTGCAATCCGATAATCACCGCCAAGTTCTTTTGACCGATTCATGAACTGACTCGTTACCAAGGCTGTATCTTTTATCAAATCTTTTTCCAAGAAAAAAACAACTTCATCATAGCCGGCTTCCTCTACCGGAACACCTACACATGCTGCCATAACATTTTCCGGGATACAATCCACATACAAATTTTCTAACTGCTCAGGCGTTACTTTCTCTCCATTTCGAAGATGAATACTTTCCTTGCTTCTTCCGGTAATATATAAGTATCCTTTTGAATCACAATATCCTAAATCTCCTGTTTTAAAATATCCATCCTCATAAGCTTCTTCTGTTGCCTTTTCATCCCGGAAGTATCCTTTCATATGACATGGCGTTTTTACCTGAATCTCTCCGATTCCATTTGCGTCCGGATTTTGAATCCGCACCGAAATTTCTGGAAACGATGTCATTTTCCCAATAGAATCCGTTGGAAATCTGTCATAAACCGTTGTCGTAAGCATTGGCAGATTCATTTCCGTTGAGGCATATGTATTCATCCAGTAGTAACCCATCTTCTGAAAAAATAAACCTACTTCCCTGCTGCACTTTCCGCCACCAGTTCCTAAAAATTTCATCTTTCCACCAAACACCTGCTTATTTATTTTTCTAAAGAAGAAACTTCCGACTTTGATATGTAATTTTTCATTTAACCAGCCACAAACGGAAAGCATTTTCATTGCAAGCTTTTTGTTATTTAGCTGACTTACTATTTTCGTATAAAATGTTTCATAAACTTTTGGTACCATTCCAAATGCATTTGGCTTGTACTTTTGGAATCCATCCATTAATTTTATTGAGTTTGTATTTTCGAGCAGTCCAATCTGTCCTCCGCCCAAAAACAAAGCAAAAAAAACTGAAAAACCAGAAACATGAAACATTGGAAACACTAATAGGTATCGAATATCATTTGTTCCAAATGCACGAAGAAGCAACTCCGCTGATTTCATCTGTGCCTCATATGTTATCATGACACCTTTGGGTTCACTTGTTGTTCCTGATGAATATAAAATAGCAAGCACATCATCGCTGTCTTTTGATGGCTCAGAAAAGTATTCTCTATCAAGAAACAAATCACCCGTTTTTATATTAAAAACCGGATATTTTTGTGTCCATTTATAAGCATACTTTTGATAAATTTCTTCATCACATACAATGCCGCTAATGTCTGATTTTTTCACCAAAGAATCCAGTTCTTCCTCTGGCAGTTGTGGATTCAATACTACGCTTACTAGTTCAGAAATAGCAAGCGCGCTCACCGCAATACACCCAAATGGAGACATCGGTGTTAATACAAGTACACGGTCATTTCTACGCAGCATACTCTTCTGAAATTTCTGCATTAATAATTCACATTTTAATCCAAAAGACCGATACGTTATATCATCCTCTGTCCCATCTGATTTTATGTAAGTCAAAAAGACTTCTTCTGCTTTTTTCCCATCACATATATTGTATATTTTTTCAATAAACAGATTTCGCATCGCGTTATCAGTTTTTTTATTTGACATCTTGTTACCCTTCCGTCACGCTGTCATCATAATCCTGTGTTCCGCCAAGTTCACCATCTACATAAATTCCTTCTGTTCCAATGTCATCAAATACAATTTCCTTTTCCTTCGTTTTCTCTGTATCCCGGATCAGCATGAAGGATGCCGACAATTCCGTACTATATGGATCCTTTTTTTGAAAATACATGTAAGAACTTCCATAAACTTGTACATGCCCTCCAAAACTGTATTTCCGATCATAGAAACGAGATGGAGAACCGTCATACTCAAACCCTTCATAACTTACATTATTCCCAGTTTCATCTGTAACAAGCCCTAGTGAGTATTTTTCTTCATCTTTGTACCAATAAGAGATTTCGCTCTCCTGCTCTTGATATGTATAGTATTCTTCAGCAGACAGATTTCCTACATATACTAAAGATTGCTCAATTTGATTTTCCTTCATTTTCGCCAACTTTCCCAACTTAGAAGCACCTCGTCCTCCCACTTTAGAATCAGACGTTTTTGTACCCAAGGAATATTCTGAAACTGAACCATCTGAGCAAAAAAATCCTATTCTTGATATCTCCTGATCCTTACCTATCAAATCATCATCTTCTTTCAAATATCCAAAATAAGCAATAACATCATTTTCAAATAATTCTGAAAACTTCATGGTGTTATCTTGTGCATTAATCCCACCATCGCTCACATCTGTCTCATTCGCCTCGCCACATCCGGTCAATATAAGCATCATACTGCACATGATAGCAAGTACTGAAAAGATTCTTTTTTTCATATTCCTCAACTCCTTTTTTTCACCGTTATAAACCTAGTTATAAAGTTTTGCATTGGTAATCAGCATGTCTCCATAATTTGCATGGTCTGAACCCGCAGCAATTTTCACATACTTTGCATGATTAATAGTAACATCAAAAGAAATGGGTTGTGTTTTATAATTAATCTTTGATGCCTCATAAATTACTACTCCGTCAGCAATAATCTTCACCCATGAAACAGCACCATCATCTAAGCTATGTGAACGAATAATATTTCCTGATAATTTATTGTATTTTCCATCTAGATAATATTCAATATAACCACGTCCTTGCCAACCTGCATCAACGCAAATCGGATTCGTAATCGAATTTCCCCAACGATCTTTCATTGAACCTTCATAGTTTTCTGCAGCATAACTATCAAACGGCTCCAAACTCCACAAATCCTTCCAAAGTTCCACATACTGGTAAGCCAAATAAGTGTTTCCTACACCATCCTTAACACAAACAGTATAATATCCCGGTGTTGTCACTTGAAATGACTTCTGATCGTTTTGCATTGCCGTATAATCGGCTTTTTTCTTTGATTGCAGCCAGCCCTTCTGATAACCGATATAGGAAATTCCATTATTATCCCACGCAGAAACAGAAACCGTTCCAACTTTATTTGCAACCGTGTAGCCTGTTTTTACCGATGGCGCTGTTTTGTCAATGCATTGAATCTGAATATTGCGGACAGTGTACTTTCCGGCTTTGTTTTTCAACCGTACCGAATACCAGCCATTATACGGAGCACTAAAAGATTTCTTTTTCGTGATTGATTTTGCACGCTTCCAATATTTGTTTGCTTTCTTTGTGACTTTTCCGGCACGATAGCGAATTTCTTTTATTTTCGCTTTCTTTTTTACCGTGACAGATACCTTTACACTTTTTCGTGTAACAGCGATTGTTGACGGTGTCAAAGAAAATTTCGTTGCCTTTTTTGCTGCTTTCGCAGGTGTTGCCAGTGTTGCCACTCCAAGCACGAGTAATGCTGTTGATAAAACTAATTTCTTCATAACAATTCCTCCAATTTTTGTTAATTCACGTTCACATCATAGCACATATTGTTCTATAAATCAATAGTCCATTTTGTTCTAATAATATCAGATGTACTATGTACAATTTATAATATTACTGTATTTTACTCGGATTTCATCCGTTTAAAATCACGCTTAATCCCAGGAGGTTTTTCACATGAAAATGCAGCGTATTCGTGATTTGCGAGAAGACCACGATTTAAAACAAACAGACATTGCAGACTACTTACACATCAGCCAGCGTACGTACTCACATTATGAGACAGACAGCCGGAGCATGCCGATTGAAGTGCTAAGGCGACTTGCTGTCTATTACAATACAAGCATGGATTACCTTGCGGAACTTACCGATGAGAAAAAGCCCTACACAAGAAGCAAAGAAACACTTCCAAAATAAAAACACACTGCTTCCCATTGCAATGTGTTTTTATTTTTATGCCTCTGACCGTATCTATTTACAGCGCACTCACATCCACCAAATACGCCCTCTTTTTATTTGTTATCAAAATTTTCTTCTGCGTTTTCACCAGATGAATTTCCATATCATTTCTTAATTTCCTCGGAATATTCATCTTCTTCCACGTATGATTTGTGAGTTGAACGAGATAAACCGCCTGTTTTTTCTCCTCTAGATTTCCAAATAATACATAATCACCACTTACATCAATTACATCGCCACTATCCTTAACATCCGGAATGGTAAATGACTGATTTCCGGTAATTTCATAAAATTCCAGTGATTTCTTTTTGTGGTGGTAACGGTAAGACCATTTCATATTAACAAGGCCGACACCTGAATATTTCTTCTCAATTCTCATGGTCTGTAAATTTACTACGCATGTAGAATCCTCTTCTGTACTGTTTTTAAAAATTGACTCACCGTAGGTTAAAATTCGGTTTTCATCCAAAAACTCAATTTCTGTTGTTCTGGCATATCCATTCACGAGTTTCTGACTTATTTTTTTCTCCGTCTTCGAAGCAATATCAAAGACTGACCAGTAGCCGTCTCCCCTGTGATTGCACAAAATTTTACTACCTTCCGGTGACATAACAAAATTGCATATCATGTTACCGCCGGATATTTTTTTCAGCGTTTTCTCTGCCAGATTGATTTCCACCAAATAACCTTTTGTCGCATTTTTTTCTTCTCTTACACCGTAAATTATGCCGTTTTTATAATAAGAGAAAATCTCGGTAATTCCTCCCGTGTAATTAAAGGCATAAATTTCGTTGCCGCTTGCCACATATTGAAAACCGCATTTTTCCCCGTCAAGTACACTTTCAAAAGCAACCGGTGTCATTTTCTTTAATCCATTGGAAACTATTGTGTACACATGGTCTACTTTTTCCTCATCTCCCTCAAAATGATATTCACTGATAAAACTTTCTTTCTCTCCGACCACCATCATGTTTTCCTGTAATTGTATCGTGCCATCTTTTTCCGCCTTAACGTCTGCCACCTGTTTCGTTGGTTCTGGATTTAACTCCACCTCGGTGACATTTTCCTTGCCAAACATATTTTCCAAAAGCGATTGAAACACATTGGATTTCGTTGCCGCCACAGTTACAAAAGTTCCGCACAAAAGGAAAATCACTACCGCCGCAGCCGCTGTCCGAAGTTTTTTCATTGAATTTCTCCTATGGGAAATACCCTGTATCTTTTCCGGATTCAGTGCCTCTTCCACCCAGTCTTCCGGGGCTTTAATCTTATCTATTTTTTTAATATCCATCATTATGCCTCCTGTTTAATCCCTGTTAATTTTTCATGATAGCAGCGAGTTTTTCTCTGCCTCTGCGAAGTCTTGATTTCACCGTATTCACACTTGTATGCAGCATTTTTGCAATTTCACCCGTGCCATATTCTTCATAATAATAAAGCACAATTACTTCACGGTATCGAAAAGGTAATTTTCGCAGAGCCACAACAAGCTGCTCTGTTTCTTCATCTTCTATTTGCAAAGAGCCAGCCTTTTGGTTCTCCTGTGGCACATATCCAATATCCACTTTTCGATTCCAGAACTGCCTGTGGTAATCTCTGCATTCATTTCGCGCAACTGTATATAGCCACGCTTTTATATGTTCTTCCTCTCGAAAGGTTTGTTCGGTCTGGTAGAGTTTCAGAAACGTATTTTGAAAGCAGTCCTTTGCCGCTTCCTCATTCTGCGTCCAGACAACACATAGTCTGGTTATGTCATCTGCATACTGCCGCACGACGTCCTCATACTCTATCCCGGCATATTTATTTATCATTGCCTGATACTCCTTTACTACAATTTCTTTTGCATGCATGGTAGAAAATAATTACTTTCTATATAATACACGATTTGGATGGGAAAATGGGTGCAGGATTTTAATTTTTGTTGTTTAGGATTTTGAGACCCTCATATATCGGACAGACGACTTTTATTTTTTCCAAACTTTTCAAACGACAGACCGGATTTTCTCCTTCAGATTACCGGTCTTTTACCAATAAAAAAACTCCGATTACGGAACACACACTGCATACCGTAATCGGAGACAAAATCGAGTAATTCTTATCGACGGAACAATCCTTTTTTCTCATAAGGCTCACTTGTATGGGAAACTAATTCATAACCAATTTCTTTAATTTCCTTTTCCAGCATAGGAATATCTAACGCTTCCTCGCTGATTACAACAGTTTCTCCTTTTTTTGCAGAGGAAGAAACTTTCTTCACCTTACAATGCTTGCGAATCAAATCATTCATGTGAGATTCGCACATGCCACACATCATACCGTCAATCTTTAATACCGTCTTTAACATCCGGAATCATCTCCTTTTAACACATTTTCATGTCTATTATAGCAAGAGATTCTTCCTTTGTAAAAGGATTATTTGTTTGTTGATAAAAATGGTTGCAGAACACCTGCCATCTGGTTAATCGGCATCGACTGCAGATAAATCTTACCGGGACCGGTCACTACGGTGTTAAAGAACCCTTCTCCACCAAGCACTTTATTTTTCAGTCCCTTAACGGTTGTAATATCCATCGTACAGGTTGCATCCATCGCAGCTAAGTAGCCGGTATCAATAATCATCTGCTGCCCTGCTGCCAGCTCATATTCCTTTACATAACCATCAATTTCTACAAAAGCCGTACCGTTGCCGGAAAGTCTCTGCATAATAAAACCTTCGCCACCAAACAGACCGCCACCTAATTTTTTCTGGAACGCAACCGATAATGTCACTCCATCCGTAGAAGCAAGAAATGCGCTCTTCTGTGCAATTATCTCATTTCCATTTCCAATTTCAAATGCCAAAATCGACCCCGGAAAACTGGAAGCATAAGCAATCTGTCCGGCTCCGCCTTCTGCTGTATAACGGTTCTGGAACATATTTTCCCCGCTGAACATACGACCAATCATTTTTCCCATTCCGCCGCCGGATGTCTCCATCTTCATGTTTGGCGTCATCCAAGACATAGCTCCTTTTTCCGTAATCATGGACTCGCCTGCCTCCAAATCACAAATAACTACCGGCAACGGTGCTCCTTCAATTGAATATTTCATATGTATAAATCTCCTTTCGCAATTTCATAAATTGGATTTATTCTATCATATTCAAACTGCACTTTCCATAATCACTGTCAAAGCGGTTATAAAACTGTCGTAATTGCTATTATTTTGTCGCAGCCTCTAAGAAAGAATAAAAAGCTGGTTTTGGATCTTCTAAACTTTCTCCAAATAACAGACATGAAGTAGGTTTTCTCCATGAAATCGCATCATAGAGTCCCCATACCGTAACACCTGTGATTCCGCGGGCATTTACGGATTTATCACGATTTTCCTGTTTGGAAATAAGCAGTTTCATAATATCGGAATAATGATTTGCCAGATCCTCTTCTGTCTGTCCATCTTCGATTCCGATATCCAATTCTGTAACCTGAACCTGAAGTCCGGTTGCCAAAAACTTATCCACTGCTGTTCCATATTTTTCAAGAGACGGATAATTCACAGTAATATGGCTCTGCATACCGATTCCACCGCAAATTTTTGCTTCTTCTCCTTCATTAATGTAATTGATGAGTTCTACAATTTCATCCGCAACATCATATTCATTGTAATCATTATAGAACAACGTAATATCTTTCTGCAGACCGTACTGTTTCAACTCATCATAAGCTACTTCGTAAGCCTTTTTCACATAGGTTGGTTTCAAGCCCATGTCACCATAAACGTCCATCCATGTTGTATCGGATGGCCGATTGGTGCGGTGTGTGTACTCATTCGTGATATCCCAGCAATAAACAAGAGAACCTGCTTTTCCGGTCAAACTCTTCTCCTTGTCCATCACATGTTTCATCACAGTACGAATATAAAACTCAATTCGCTTATCCATCACTGCTTTGGTCACAATATCATTATTCGCATCATATCCTTCGTGAAAGAAACGCGGTGATGTCTGCTGATGCCACTGCATCACATGTCCTCGCATCTGAATGCCATAACTATTTGCAATTTCCAGAATCTTATCTACACTGTCAAAATTCAGTTTAGCAACAGTCGATTCGGTGTAACCATCTGGAATTACATACCCTAGATTCTTTGCCTCACTGACCGAAATCGTACCACTCCAATTCGATAAAACCTGCTCCGGTTTTAACTCATTTTCCAACGTATAACTGTTAAAATGATGTTTCACAAACTTCATCGTATCATCGCTCTGCATCTGATAACCATTATTCCATGATGTATTATAGCTTAATACATTTCCTACACGTTCAAAAATTCCACTGTAAGTATCCTTGATACTCGTAAGTCCTTCCGGATTAAATGGTTCTTTTCCCGCCGTTGTCTGTGTAATGGTAAGATCATCCACAAGAAAATCAAAATTACCGGATGGTCCCTCGACATAAAATGTTAATTTAGAAAATGACTCCGGAACCTCATAAGTACCCTCAATTTTAGTCCAAACACCGGATTTCAATGTTGTTTCATCCTTGATTGCCGGATAACTACTTTGACCGGAAACCGTCAGATTCGCTGATAACTTGACTTTTTGGTCAGAGCCCGTTGTCTGCTTTACCCATACCGAAATCGAATACGTTGCACCCTTCACAATCGAATCCGTTACATTCAATTCAGCTCCGTTCCATGTGCTCGTACGTCCGGTTACAGAAAGACAATTTCCACTTCTTCCGCCGGAAGCCACTGCTACTTTTGCTGCTCCACGTCCGGTAAATCCATCCGTTCCGTCTTCAAAACCGGTAGACAAATACGTTTTTTCTGCAAATTCACCTGCCGGTGTTGCTGTTGGTGTTGCTGTTGGCTTTGCCGTTGGTGTTGCTGTTGGCTTTGCCGTTGGTGTTACCGTCGGTGTTACCGTCGGGGTCGCCGTTGGCTTTGCCGTTGGTGTTGCTGTCGGGGTCGCCGTCGGTGTTTTTTCTGGCTCCTGCGGTTTATCCTGTCCATCCGTCGGAGTTTGTGTAGGAACAGAAGGCATCGTAACTACCGCAGTAGAACTCGGTTTTTCCGTTGTTTTTACGACATCATTTGTTGCCACCGGCGTACGGACAAGTGTAGCCTTTTTGACTTTAACTTTACACCTGTAACTCTTCCACTTGCCATTTTTCACCTTGCAGGTAAGGGTCGTTGTTCCCTTTTTCTTTGCGGTCAGTTTTACAGCATACTTACCGCTCTTTTTGTAACTTGCAATGCTTTTTTTCTTAATACTCCATTTGATACGCTTTCCTTTTGCGTTTTTGATACGAATTGTCTTCTTCTGTCCCACTGTCATCGTAACACTCTTTTTGGACAGTGCAATTTTTCTTCTTGCTGCTTGACCGGAAACACCTTGCAGCGGTGTCATAAGGGAAACAGCTAAGGACATACTTAACAATCCTGCAAAAACTTTTGCCTGCTTCTTCTGCATATAAATCCTCCTTGATAGCATATAAATTTTCCTTATAAGGAAAACGCTATATTTTACACTCAAATTATACGACGTTTACTACCAAGTGTAAAGGAAACTTTATCTAAAAATGTACTAAAAAACCTGAAATACCACAAATGATGCAAGCCATGCCATAACCAGCTGAAATCCAGCTGCTAAAAACATAAATTTAGTACTTCCGCTTTCCTTACGAATCGTTGCCAGCGTAGCAAAACAAGGGATATACAGCAGGCAAAAAATCATAAGACAATAGGCATTTACCATACCAAATCCGGCCGCACCAAGTGCCTGATGCAGCGCTCCCATACCGGCTGCCGAATTTACATTTGCTATTCCAAACAAAACAGCACAACTTGATACAACAACTTCCTTTGCCGATATTCCGGCAATCAAGGCCACGGCTATCTGCCAGTAACCAAGACCAATCGGTTTTAACACAGGCACGATAAAATGTCCGATTGCTGCTCCAAAACTTTCCGACATCTCATTTGTGTAACCATGTATTCCAAAATTTAAAAGAAGCCACATAGCAATAGAAGCAAGGAAAATTACGGTTCCGGCCTTCGTCAAATAATCTTTTACTTTCTCCCAAACATAAATCCAAATCGTACGGGCACTTGGTGCTTTATACTCCGGCAATTCAATAATAAGCATTCCATTTGCTTCTTTTTTATCTACAATATGAAGAATAAAAGCAACAAAAACAGCAACAACTAACCCAATGACATACATTGAGTAAGCTGCTATCATTGCATGTTTCCCAAAAAACATCTGCGAAAACAAAATGTAAATTGGAAGCCTTGCGCTGCATGACATAAAAGGCGTGACTAATATTGTTTTCATACGATCCTTGTTATCTTCTAATGCCCTTGACGCCATGACTGCCGGCACCGAACACCCAAATCCGAGAATCATCGGAATAAAGGCACGGCCGGATAACCCAATCCGCCCCATAATGCCGTCCATAACATAAGCCACTCTTGCCATGTATCCGCTATCTTCCAAAAAAGCAAGTGCCAAAAACAAAATAAAAATATTAGGCAAAAATGTCAATATACCACCTACACCAGCTATAATTCCATCTACCAAAAGCGATGTAACCGCCGGATTAACCTGCCATGCTGCCAATGCGTTTGAAATAAATCCACTTAACCATTCTACTGCCAATTCAAAGTACCCGGATATAAAATCTCCCACCGTAAAGGTCAGCAGAAATACAAGTGCCATAATCCCTAAAAAAATCGGAATTCCGAAAATCGGATGAGTCAAAATACGGTCAGCTTTATCCGTTGACTGCGCCTTCTCCTCTTTGTTTACCAACACTTCCTGAACAATTTCTTCAATGAATTCATATTTCTGGTTAATAATTTCTGATTCATAACTGCGGTCAAGCACTTGTGGCAAATCAACCGGATATTTTTCAGAAATTTCTTTATCTCCTTCTAAGAGTTTAATTGCACACCATCGTACATGAATTATTTCGGGATACCGTTTCTGCAAAGCATCCGAAATACTATCAATCTTATCTTCAATTTCATCACTATATACCATGGCATGATCGACATGATGGTCATGTTTGTGATGTGATGGCATTGTATGATGATGAACGAGTTTATCCGGCATAACCGCATCCTTGTGATGCGACACGGCATGCATCAGAATTTCAAGTCCGGTACGTTTTCTGGCAGACACAGGAATAACCGGAATTCCAAGCATCTCCGGCAGACGATGCAAATCAATTTCCATTCCACGCTTTTCCACAATATCCATCATATTTAACGCTAACACAACCGGCTTTCCAAGCTCTAAAAGCTGCAGCGTCAAATACAAATTTCGTTCCAGTGAAGATGCATCTGCCACATCCACAATAACATCAACCTCATCACTTAGAATATACTGTCTGCTCACTTGTTCCTCCATCGTATAAGAAGTAAGACTGTATGTTCCCGGCAAATCTACAAGCCGATATGTATTATTATGGTATTTTAGCGCACCCTCTACTTTCTCAACCGTTACACCAGGCCAGTTTGCCACCTTTAAATTGGCACCGGTAAAAGCGTTAAACAACGTTGTTTTTCCACAATTGGGATTGCCAATAAAACCAACCACCAAATTTTGACTCATTGTTTTTTATCCTCCGCGACTTCAATTTTCCCAGTTATCCCCCTGCCTAATGCAAAACGCGTTCCTCGCACACGCACAATCATCGTTCCACTTCGCTTCCGGTTTAAAACTTCCACCGGTGTTCCCTTCGTCATGCCAAGTGCTTCCAATCTTTTCTCCGTTTGAAGCGGAAGAAAAAGCCCCTCAATAATGTAGCTGTTTTTCTTTTTTCCTTCTTGTAATATCATAGAACTTATTCTCCTCTACCCGTAATTATCCAAGGAGCCGGCTGCTGTTTAAAGGAATGATTTGCAGACAATCTGGAAACCCCAATCTGAATTGTCTCCACATCCTGAATTCCCAATTTCGAAAGCATCTCACCAGCTCCTGCTGCCACCTGAAAATCCAACGTATAAATGACAACATGAACATTTGGATTCTTCTTAACAAAATACTCAAGTTCCTGATTCATACTTGCGCTGGCTACCATGAATACCGTCGAAGGGACCGGACAGTCACGCATTGTTTCTTCATCCACGTGGTCAATAATTTTTACATTCTGCAACCCAAAATGGTCTACATTTTCCTCCATTGTATCACGGTCTGTAGCACTATATTCAACAGCAATAACCGTTCCTTCCGGAGCCAAAAGAGCGGTCTCAATGGCAATACTCTCTCCTCCGATAACACAGACATCGTCCTGCGTATCCACCATCATTTTATTTAAAATAACAGCACGAATCTCACTTCCCACATACTGAATAGAGCCCTTTTTGAAAAATTCATTGCCAATGCCGATTTTTGCCGTGTTTCTCGCATTTGGATTGACAATCAGCATTCCGGCAGAAGCATTGATTCCACGGTTAATCATATCCTTTACCTGACTGTTCAAAATCGGTCCGTCCGGTTCTGAACCGTCATTGTACCAAACCTCACACTCACCAAGCCCGGCATTCCACAAGCGGTAAAAAATATCGTCAATTCCTGCATTGGTAAATACCATTGTCGTTTTGTGGGATTCAACTGTAGGAATTACATTCTTGTTTTTCTTTGTAATATCAATAATTTTCACATGTTCCAAATCAATTGTTGTATTCTTTGCATAATATTGAAGCCAAGATAAAATAACCTCGTTTGTAAATATCTGTTTTTCCATTATAAAAGCCCCCTTTTGATATTTTTTATCAATTATTTTTATAAGCAGATTATACCACTAAAACAGGGGGCTAAGCAAGATGAAAGGGAGTTAATTTTGTACCCCTATAAAGTTTTGAAGGCTTTCGCTCAACAAAGGCTCCGGTGTCAGCATTTGTAATAAGGAGCCAAACATATCGGATGAATTCTTATCCTGTTTTTTCTTACCATGTGCTTTTTTATCTTTTTTCTGGTCGTTGGTTTCCGGCAGTCTGGCGTACCGGAAGCTTTTCTTGAATTCTTCTGCGACTTTCCGCAATCCCGCTGTCAGATATGTTTTGTCAGGGTCTTTGTCACTGATTCTGGAAATTGCCCGGACAATGAGAGTATTTGCTTCCTGCTTCGATTTACAGTGTCTTAACTGCTCTTTCAGTTGTTGTTTTGCTGTTTTTACACGCATTGCACTTCGATATAATTCGGGATTGTGAATTCTCAGATAATTTAACTCCTCTACAGATAAGTTCGCACCTCGTTGCAATTTTGCCCGAATCTTTTTCTCATAGTCTTGTTTTTCTTCCTCTGACATACCAGAAGTTATGTCCGTCAATTGTTCGCACACTTTTTTCCATATATCCTGTTCTCTCTCCTGTACGCCCTGTACGCTCCCGCTCGTCATTTGGAAATTTTCCCCTGTTGTTTTCATGTAAATTCCTCACTTTGTCATCGATAAATCCTTTTATCTCATATTATCATCCATGACTCTGTTTTATATATCGGAATTTTACTTGATTCCATAACGGGTCAAATCTACTTTTCCATCTTCCACTTCAACACCGTCTGCCATCAGCCGTTCTGCCTGCACATTGGCACCACCAAAAGCAAAAGCCCCTGAAAGTTCTCCCTTACTGTTCACCACACGGAAACAAGGGATATTATCCGGGTCCGGATTTTTATGAAGCGCATTTCCAACCGCACGCGCCATTTTTTCATTTCCTGCCATGGCAGCAACCTGTCCGTAAGTTGCCACATGCCCTTTCGGAATCTTTTTCACTGCTTCATAAATCCGTTTTGTCGGATTATCCGTGACAAGTTCATAACTCTCATAAATCATTTTTCGAACATCTGCATCCGGGATGGTTCCATCCAAAACAATCGTATTCCAGTGTTCCTTGTTCTGATGCCATCCCGGCACTACGGAATCATAAATACCACGCCAGAAATCTCTGCTCTCCGGCGTTACCTTTACATTCAGACAGAGAAGTCCCTCCCTTTCATAAGTCCACAAAAAAACTTTTTTACTTTTTTTCACTCTTACAAGCTGCCAGTTGGCATCTCGAAATGGTGCGTCCTGATATGTGTCCGGGAAGGATAACCCATAGGTTAGTGCTTCTTCTCTTGTCTTCATAATGTATTAAATCTCCTCTGTTTCATTACCCTTTTGTTCTCACTTTTAAAGTCTTAGACCATTGTCCATACACACTTTTCTGTCCGGCATCCGTATCAACTACCGTATTCGAGCAATAGCGGATATAGTACGTTGTATTTCGTTTCAATTTCTTAATCGCACGTACCAGCCTTCCCTTATTTGAGACCGTCTTCGCCTTTTTAAATGATTTCTTGGTTGAGTACTGGATTTTCATTACATAATCCGGGTACTGCTTTATTTTAATTTTTTTCGAAGAAATTTGCAAATGCTTTTTCTTTAAGGCTCTTGGTTTTCCCGGCACATACACATCCAGCCAGATTTTTTTTGAAGTTCCATTTTCATAATTTGCCGCCAGTGCAATGTAAATGCAGGTACGTTTTTTCAAATATGACTTTTTCACCGTTATCGTGTTCTTCTTATAATGATTATTTTTATAAAGAACATTTTTCTTTGAAGTCAGACTGCCAAAGGAATTTTTACAGTATATAATCTGATAATCCTTACAGCCGGATGGTTTATCCCACTTCAAAACGTACTGATTGTTTTTGATGGTTTTAATACGGAAATTCTTTGGCACATTTTTCGGCTTCTGAACTACCGGTTTTACCACTTTTTTCAAGTATTTTGCAGGCACATAAGCTTTCTGACTGTTAAAATAAATGGCTGCCCAGCTGGCGTTGCTCTCTTTTTCATACACCTGAACCTGTGCCTCATTTTGCAGATATCCCAAAACTTCACTGGATGAATTAGCTGCTGCCTGCACATTAATATCCCTTTTCTGATTCGCATAAGTAACCGGATAATTCACTTGATAGTCCACCAGATTACTCGGCGTTTTCATGTCTGCCCGGTAAAGATTGATATACTTACTCTTTACATAGTAATATCCCGGACGATTTCTCGTCATATAATTTACGTCATTCTTTCCGTTAAAAGAAATTTTGTAATATGTATCCGTTGTGTCCGATGTGCGGGATGGAAGTTTCACCGTAGAAACAATATTTAACTCGGTATTTACCTTTACTTTGTAAACATCACCGGAATCTGCTGTTCCCGGAATCGGACTGATTCCAATAAATGACGAAGTAACTCTTCCGGTTCCCTCTTTCTTAATCGTCTCCCCTGTCGGAACTACATTTTCTGTTCGTCCACAATCCAGCCATACCACACTCCTTGGCAGCCTGTAAAAACCCGGTGGGTGAGATGCCATAAGCAGATACTGTTTACACATAACCGGACTTTCCGTGAAACTGCGGTAGCCATTGCTCCAGTAAATAATATAATTTTTATCATAGGCGACAACTTGAAGCTTGCTACCTTCATTTTCCAGATATGCACCGGAAATCCACGTAAAATTCTGATACCCCTGAACGGATGAATACAACTGTTTCAGATTCTCAATATTATCCTGCGGAAAATATTGCGGGTCAATCGTCTTCCCCTGAATTTTCGTGTTTACAGGCACCTTATCGACGGCAATGGTTTTCCAGTAGTTTGCCACATTATCGGTTCCTACTAAATACGCATGGGCAACGACCTGAATGCCCGGACAGCAGTTTTGCAGATAAGCGGTTCGATAACGCGTGACATCCCCGGCCGCTTTTGCCGAAGCACCAAATAAAAGCACGCCTGTGAAAACAAATATCACACCAAACAGACTGAAAAAAAATTTTGCGATATATTTTCTGTTTTTCCCCATCGCACTCACTCCTTTCTCGCTCTCTATTTTATCATATAATTTTCCTCTATCCGGCGATTTGCGTGAATGGTAATTATACAGCGTGAATGGCAAATCGGGATTGCCATGTGAAAGTTAATGTCGTATAATAGAGGCAGATAATCGGCAGCGAAAGGAATACCACAGATGATTTTACAACTACTTACCAGCATACACAATTTAACAACACAGCTTTTCGGAATTTTCATTTCTGCATTTTTTCTTGGTGTAAAGCCAAGCATGAAAAATTTTGGAAAACTGCTTTTGTTTGCATTGGTGGATGTCTTTTTTTACTGGGGCATCAACCTTTTTACAGGCACGGAGTTTGCCAATCAGCTTTACCCTGTTTTGGTACACCTTCCACTCATTTTATTTTTGTTTTTGTGTTACCGTTATTCACTTTTATCCTGTTGTATTTCTGTTTTTTCCGCCTATCTGTGCTGTCAGTTCAGCAACTGGATCGGACTTTTTGCACTTACGCTTACTAAGAATCCGGTCTGGTACTATAGCACACGAATTGCTATAACATTTATCACATTCTTTTTCCTGTTCAAATTTGTCCGCCGGACAACACAAACTATTTTTTCAAAGGAAAATAAGGAGCTTGTTATCATCGGCTTTCTTCCATTTATTTATTATATTTTTGATTATGCCTCAACGAAATTTTCCAATCTTTTGTACTCCGGAAATAAAGTCGTTGTTGAATTTATGGGATTTGCTTTTAGTATCGGCTATCTCATTTTTCTGCTTGTATACTTTAAGGAATCCGAAAAGAAATCGGAAATCCGCCAGTACAGCGACCGAATGGAAATGCAGCTAATATCGCTTCAAAAAGAAATTGAGCAGGTCCGTAACAGCGAACAGACGCTTGCCATTTTGCGGCACGATATGCGCCACCACCTAAATCTTATTCTCTCCATGCTAAACCAGAATCATCCGGAAAAAGCCATTTCCTACATTCAGGAGATTGGCACCGCTTATGATGACACAATTGTCACAAGATACTGCAAAAATGAGACTTTAAATTCGGTAATTTCCATTTATAAAACACGCTTTTTAGAACGAAGCATCGACTTTCTGCCAGAAGTTTGCACAAGAAAAGATTTACCATGTCCTGACCTTTCTCTGTGCACGATTCTATCTAATGCACTGGAAAATGCACTGCACGCACTAGAACATACATCAGGCGAAAAATGGGTCTCCTTACAAATTATGCAAAAGGAAAATCTTTTGCTGTTGGAAATAAAAAATCCCATTGAAACAATGCCAAAATTTATTGACGGGATTCCAATTTCGGATAAAAAAGGTCATGGTATTGGAACCAAAAGTATTGTATACTATGTACAACAGTTAAATGGACAATGTCATTTTTCTGTTGAGAAACATTGTTTTGTATTAAAAATCATTCTATCGAGGTGCATATGAAAATAGCAATTTGTGATGATGAGGTGGCAGTAAGCGAAGTAACAAAATCTCTTTTACAGCAATGGGCAATCCACCAGTCGATTTCTCTTTCTGTCCACTGCTATGAAAATGGAGATGATTTGATTCTTGCGCAAAAAAGTGAATGCTTTGACCTGATTTTTCTCGATGTCCTTATGCCGCTTCTGAACGGTATTGATACAGCTAAGGAATTACGCAGGCAGAATCAAAACGTTCCCATTATTTTTCTGACCTCATCCAAAGAATTTGCGTTTGACTCTTACGAGGTCAAGGCACTTCAATATCTGCTAAAGCCGGTTTCTCCCAATCAGCTTTGGTCTATTATGAATGATTTTATGGTGCTGATAAAGAATCAAAAAGAAATCTTTGTTGCCCGCACTTCGGACGGATTTTGTAAAATCGCGCTGGAAGATACAAACTATTTAGAAGCTCAAAACAAATCCGTTCTTGTTTTTCCTCATAATGGTACAAGTATCGAAATCCGCGAACTATTTTCCCGGTGCGAAGAAATTTTTACTTTGGAACAGGGTTTTTTCCACTGCCACCGCAGTTATATTATTAACTTAAATTTCGTGAATCAGTTTACCAAAAACAGTGTGACTATGACAAATGGTGTTACACTGCCGATTTCACGCAACCGCTCCCTCGCATTTAAGGAAGCTTATTTTACCTACATGTTTGAGTAAAAGGGCTTCGCCTGTAAATTAAGAAAACCGCTGTAAGCGATGCAATCGTCTCCGCAATCCAAAAGCAGTGCCAGACTGCTGCACCGCCAAATAGTTTTCCAAGCACAAATGCCGCCGGTATAATTACGACAACATAACGAAGCAGCGAAAGAATCAAAGATTCCACACCTCTCCCCAATGCCTCTAACATACCACTTATCGTAACCGAAACTGCCGATATCACAAAGCCCATACAGATAATGCGTACCGCCTGTGCACCCTCCAAAATCGTTAGCGAATTTTCTGTAAACAATCCTATCAGATTTTCTGCAAATCCAAGACATATCAACATCCCCACAAACATAATAGAGGCAATCATAATCAGTGCTGTAATAAAAATTCTTTTAACACGCCCTCTCTCTCCCGCGCCATAATTATAACTGATAATTGGGCGAATTCCCTGTACAATGCCATTTGCCGAGAGATAAATAAATGTCTGCAGTTTATAGTAAATGCCAAGCACCAGCACATACGATGCGGAATACACAGCAAGAATTCCATTAAGTGCCGTAATCATAAAGGAAGGAAGGGCAAGGTTTAATGTCGCCGGAATTCCTACTCCATACATCTGCCCCATCAACCGTTTTTGGAAGACTTTTTTATGCCAGTGAAAATGCAGTGATACCGGGTGCTTGATAAAAATAAACAAGTACACAATAAGTGGTATTACTTGTCCAATACCGGTTGCAATTGCAGCTCCCTCAATCCCCATTTTTGGGAATATTCCAATACCAAAAATCAACAGCGGATCAAGTATGATATTAGCAACACACCCACACAGCATACTAAGCATCGAAACTTTCATCCGTCCCTCTGCCTGAAAAATTTTCTCAAACGTTATCGCAATGACATTTGGAACTGCAAAAATAAATACAAGATTTGAATATTTCACACCATCCGCAAGAATCTTTTCATTTTCTGTAAACAGCGAAACAAATGCCGGTGCAAAAAGAAGTGCCGCAGCCATCAAAATCACGCCATGCAAAAGGCTGAGGATAAGCCCTGATGTCACAATATCATCCGCCCTCTGTTGCTCCTTCGCTCCCAGATAATATGCGGCAGCCGCATTCATTCCTATCCCGAAGCCAACCGCTATTGCCGTTTCCAGTAATTGGAGTGGATATACTAAAGATAATGCCGTCATCGCCTGCTCACTAATCTGTGCCACAAAATAACTGTCAACAATGTTGTATAAAGAATTTACAAGCATGGACAACATCATTGGCAGCGACATCGACAATACTAACGGTAATATTTTCTTTTCTTTCATAAATGTTTGTTCCATCGGGAACTCCTTTCTTCGCAAGCGTCCTTTCCTTTGCAACAAAAAATCACACCATCGGCAGATGATGTGACGAAAAATAAACAAAACTGTTTAGAAAAATTCACATAGGTTTTAGGGGTTTATTGTACTATATATTTTAGGTGTTTGCAAGCAATGTTTTTTAAGTTTTTAATTTCCGTAATTTAGCCAATCCAATTTGCATTTCATGAGCGCTCCCGCTTAACAAACTGCGTAGGGGTATGGATATGCAAAAAACGCATATCTCATACCCACGCGTTTGTACTCACTCAACGCAAATTGGATTGGCTAAATTACTGGAATCTTAAAAAGATTAAATATCTTTACTTGGCGCACCCGGAATGTTTATCTCCATTCCTGCCTCTAGTGCAGCTTCAAACCATGCTCTCTTTGCATCTATAGCATTAGCAATTGCTTTTTCTTTTGTATCTCCACAAGTAAGGCATCCCGAAAGTTCCGGAAACGAAACCACAAAGCCACCTTCCTCTGCATCCTCAACAATTTCCATTCGATAATTCATTTTCATGTAATCGCTTAGCGTTTTCACTATTCCTCTCCTCCCATTCTACAATCTGTTACGCTAATTTAAACTTTCAGCGTATTCATTATATATGGCGTTTTATATGGTGTCAACACTAATCAAGACACCTATAGCCTGCAATTTCCCTTAAAAAAGATAATACCAGGTCTTCCAATATAAAAAGCTTGGTATTATCTGTACCTGTTTCATTTGCGCATAATTGTTTCTGAAAGTATACACATATAACTCTGAACGCTCTTTGTCACTGCATAATTTTTCCATTATGGTAAAATGAACCTCCTCTCTATGGCTAGAGTATAATTAGTAAATTGGTATTTTTCAGTATTTTAGCATTCCAGTAATTCAGGCGAAAACTTTGCGGCGAGTGGATATAAATACGCGGAAGTATCCGATATACAAATCTGCATATCAATACTTCCGCGTATTTATCAAGGCGAGAGCCGTCCACGAGACACAAAATTTTTTCCTGAATTACGGAAACTAAAAAAATCAATCATACCTCGTTCCCAAATTATAATCCGTCTGAAATTTGGTCTGGCAGAATTTATCTCTTGTTGTGTTGACTGCGACCGCTGTGACAAGTCCGTCCGGTTTATTATCATTGATTAGCACACGCTCTCCCTGTCCTGCGCCAAAAATAATATGGTCATAGCGCACATGATTTTCTTTTAAAAACCGCAGGGTATGCTCTTTTTCCCACTCACCTCTGGCAGTCAGAAATATAATCATATCATCTTCCGAAATGCCATCTAAAAATTCTTTTGCTCCCGGCAAAAACTTATCGTGTCCTAAGATATACGGCCCGTCATGGACAACGATTGTGCCGTCCAAATCTAAAATCCATGTCTTTGGCATGGGCGATAAATTAACTTCTTTTGGCTCTAACATAATATTCCTCTCTACTACTTTTTCCTAAATAACATATAGAATTATATGATTCGCAGCCATATTTGTCAATTTTCACCCAAACAACATTTTTGCAGCCTGCTCCAACGCCCTCCGTTTTTCTGTGTCATCAATTCCTTTCACCAAATCGAGGGCAAAAAATCCATCCTCCACCCGCTCAACAAAAATAACACTACCTACGAAGCGTAGACTTTCGTTGATTTCATCCTATTCATCAATTTTCTCCGGGTCCCACCCAAATGCCTTGTAATACTTAATATCCAGCTGATTCTGTTTTACATAAGTTCTCAATGTTTTAACTACTTCATCCGCAAGCGAATCTTCGAGAACATCTGAAACAGTTTTTCCATCACTTCCATATAATTTCACCAAGTCTTTCTGTAATAATCCACCATCTCTTGGATGTACTACCTTTTTCACCTGATATCTGCCACCGTCTTTTTTCAAAAAAATGACTGCCACCCCACCACCAGACTGCGCCTCATATAAAGTTTTTCCGGACAAGCTGAAGCCATACCAGTAGAATTGTCCAATTACTTTTACCGTATCTTTTTGTCTATTTGTTCCTGTGATTTTGACAATTGGAATTACCACATCACAGTTTCCAAATTCTACTTTTTGATAATTTTGACTGCCCTGATAAACATATCCCTCATACAAAGATGGATTGTCATAAAAGGTTTCAACAATTGTCTTTTTTATCTCCGAACCGCCAAGTTCTTCATACCTTTTAAGGACCGTCGTCTTCTCTTTCTCCGTAGATGCTTGGATACGTAGTTTTTCTTTTTTTGCCACACCTTGTTTTCCTTTTTTCTCATACAAATACATCTGGTAATCACCCTTAGTCTTGTCTTTTTCAAGCACTAACCACACAGCAGATGAAATCGTATTACCTTCTTTTGAAATTAATGCTTTTTCGCTCAGAAGTCCCTCTTTATCTTTGTACAAAGAGGTTCCCTCCGCATAAAAATTTAATGTATCGGCATACTTATCCTTATTCTGTTTCTGCCATTCTTTCTCTAAAAAAGCATCCGCTTTTTGCGTAGTGTCCGGCAAAAGAGACGACGTTTCTTTTTTACCATTCGTTGAAATATTATAGTGATAGCTCTTGCCATATACTTTTTTATTTTGCAGATTATAAATCACCAGTTCGTCTCCCTGAATCAGAAACCTAGTCTGCAATGTATCGGCATTGAAGTGATTACTTTCAATTTTCTGCAAATCAATCGTAGCCGACACACGCTCACTTTGCCGGTCATAAATAACAAGACCAAAACTTCCGGCAAAAATAAGTCTTTTCTCCGTACATTCAAGTATTTCTGGCGCATATACGGAATCCAGCCTCACGTGATAATCGGTCATTTCTGTTACAATTTTCTGACTGCTCTCATCTGTCTGCCACAAACCGGAAATTGCCTCAACAAGTCCGCCATGACTTACGCCATTAATAGTTCCGAAAAGAACTCCCATTATAAGGAATGCAGCCGCTGTTTTTCCAAGCCGTCTGACCCAAACACGGTTTTTGTGTACCCTTTTTTCTACTGTAGTATTTGAAATTATACTTTCTAAATTTCCCCACACTTCCTGTTTCGTCTGCTCCGGCAATTCCATACCGTCAAACATATTTTTTCCTATCTGTTTATTCATTACCATACACCCTTTCTGTCTGCCAATCTTGTTTTTAATTTGTTTCTTCCTGCCGCCAGCCGGGACTGGATGGTACTCTCTTTCCTTTTGAGCATAATCCCGATTTCCTTTACTGAATATTCTTCATAATAATATAAATAAAGAACCTCCCGGTATTTTTGTGGCAGTTTCAAAATCTCATCTAACACCGGATACTCCTGTTCTCTCTCATCCGACATGATTTCCCGGTTAATATCCAGTGCCACTCGTTTTTTATGCCAACTGCTTTTTAATACATCCAGACAATAATGTTTGGTCGTACTTATAAGCCATGCCTTTTCATGGGAAGCATTTTCAAAGACCGGTTGTTTTTCCCACATTTTCAGAAAAATATCTTGTAATCCATCTCTGGCATCGCTTTCATTTTTCAAATAAAGCATACAGATTCGATATACCATATCACAGTAGCACTCATATTTTTCATGAAAATAATCTTTTGTCCAATCCCTCACCATAAAACCTCCTTTCTCTTGGTCTTCACTATATAAACGAGTGAACTTGCAAAAATATCCTTTTTTCATAAATTTTTCTTGTTATTTTCTCCTATCTCTGCTATTATTTAATTAGAATTATTCGATAGGAGGTATCGTTATGGATATGGATTTAGGCATGGATATTGCCAGTTATTCCATGGCAAATGCTGCAAACAATCTCATGCAGTCAGTCGGTGTCTCGATGCTTTCAAAAACTTTAGACTCACAGGAAATGCAGGGAGATGCACTCGCAAAAATGATGGAAATGTCAGTGAATCCAAATGTTGGTGCAAACATTGACATACGCTTGTAAAAAGTGGCTGTATCAAGCAGCCACTTTTTGTTATGATTCATACAATCTTAAGTTCTTTTCCACTAATTTTTCTCCTTCATAAACAAGACGAAGACTAAAAAACCGCGGTTCATCTTCCAGAAACAATTTTAGGAAAATGGCATCCCCCTCCCATGTTGGAAGTGAGGGTACTTTTTCTTTTTCAACCCAGAACAAATCCCCCTCATCACATTCTATTACTTCTCCCTCAAATTTGTCTGCACTAAAAAGGCACATCAGTTCCGGCTCACACTGGTCACTGACAAAAGTTACAATTCCGCGAAATCGGTAAGAAGTAAGTAAAAGACCTGTCTCCTCCTTTACCTCCCTTAACAGACATTCCTCCGGGCCTTCGCCTTCCTCGGCATGCCCTCCAACACCAATCCATTTGTCCTTATTAATATCTTTTTCCTTTTTTGTCCGATGAAGCATCAGATATTTCCCATCTTTTTCAATATAACAAAGTGTCGTCATTTTCATCGTTTGTCACCTCTTTTTAAATTCATCAATCTGCTGTTGAATCGTCGTGTAATCCCGCTCAAACAATTCATCACTAATTTGTTTATGCAGCAGATCTTCCGGTACTTTTTCCATGATTTTTTTGCGGACAAAATCTTTGCTTTTCTGCTTGTATGCCGGCAAATGATTCACTTTTTGAATATGTGCCAGTTCCGGACGCCACAACAATTTTATTTTATGAAGCATTTTCTGCTTGGGATTTTTTTCAGCTTTGCGGAGCACATAAAAATCGCATGCTCCATCTACTTCCTCCACGGTAATAATGCCCCACCACTCAGGTACATGTTCCCCCACGTGATGAGCATGCCTCGAACCGGCAACGACATAATTCCGATCAAAAAAACGGTCATAATCCTTAACCTGGCGTGAAAGTCTTGCGTAGGTGTCTGCATCGCTTTTGATTTCAATTCCTACCAGTTCTTCTTCCAAAACCATCACAACGTCCGCTCTGGATTTTCCCATCGTTTTTTCCTCTATAATCCGAGTTTTCCCGTACTGTTCCTCCAAAAAGTCAAATAGCGGTTCCCTGATATCTTTATCTTTTAACATCGTATTCCTCCGCCTCCAAAAGTTCAAATTCATTTTTATAGAAAGAAAGGATTCCTTCTTCCTGCATAAGTCCTAACTCCTTTGACAGTGCACTCCGGTCTAAATTCAGGTAATCCGCCATCTGCTGCCTGTTAAACGGAATCTTAAATTTCCGGCAGCCGCTTCTCACCCTCTGCATTGAAAGATAGGTGTATACACGATCCCTGATTTTTTTCGGAGTTGTACAGAAAATACGATTTGACAACACCAGATTTTTCTTGCTGAGCATACGGATTATGTTCGCCTGCATTTTCCCGTACCACGAATATCCTGCATTTTTTTCATGCATAAGCTGTTTCATAGGAAGAAACAGAATTACTGTCTCGCTCGTAGCCACTGCATCTACCGCCATTGCCTCGCCACAGAGTGCATACGTCTCCGCAAATACATCCCCGGCTTCCGCATTTCCTAGCAGACTTACATTGCCGGAGACATCCACACTTTCTATATTTACATTTCCTTTTATGACAATTCCCATCTCCTCTGTAATGTCACCCTGATGAAAAATAATCGTATTTTTTTTGAATTTTTTCTCTCGCAGACACAAAAGACGAACCATCTCATCCCATTCTGCGTCCGTTATTTCCATAAAAATCGGTATTTGTGGTTTTTGCATTTTCGCTCCTCAATTTCAAAAAAATGATTTTCGTTGTTATAACAACATAATTTTAGCACAGCCTTTTCTATAATACAACCAGAAACAACAATTACCCGAAAGGAAGGATAAACTATGATACGAAGAATTATTCAGATTGATGAAGATAAATGTAACGGATGCGGTGCCTGTGCCAATGCCTGCCACGAAGGTGCCATCGGTATGGTAAACGGAAAAGCAAAATTGCTGCGCGACGACTACTGCGACGGACTTGGCGACTGTCTGCCAACCTGCCCGACCGGTGCTATTACTTTTGTGGAACGGGAAGCTGCTGCTTACGACGAAGAAGCTGTGAAAGAAAATATGAAAAAGAAAGCAAAAGAGAAAAAATCTCCAGCATTCAGTGGATGTCCCGGACAGAGAATGCGCCAGTTTGACCGCCGCAATTCAGCACCTGCTGTATCCGCAGACAATTCTCTTACGTCCGAATTAAGACAATGGCCGGTTCAGATCAAACTCGTACCGACAAAGGCTCCTTACTTTGACGGTGCCAAGCTTTTGATTGCTGCGGACTGCACCGCCTATGCGTATGCTAATTTCCATCATGATTTTATCAAAGGAAAAATCACCGTTGTCGGCTGTCCAAAACTGGATGACATCGATTATTCAGAAAAACTAACCGAAATCATCCGGAACAATGACATCCAGAGTGTAACCGTTGTCCGCATGGAAGTACCGTGCTGTGGCGGACTTGAGCATGCAGCAAAGACAGCACTGCAAAACAGTGGAAAATTTATTCCATGGCAGGTTGTCACAATTTCTACGGATGGACAGATTTTAGATTAATTACAACACACAATACATGATGTGTATGTCTTCATAATCCCCGCTGCGGTTTTCAAAGCCGCCGGGGATTATTTCTCCATTCTCTTCTGATATTCTTCGCCCCATGTCCACATAGCGTCTAAAATCGGTTTCAAACTGTATCCCACGTCCGTCAGTGAATATTCAACCTTTGGCGGCACCTCGGCATATACTTTTCGATTCACAAGTCCGCTCTGCTCCATCTGTCGAAGCTGCGCTGTCAACACTTTCTGTGAGACATGTCCGATTGATTTCTTTAACTCCCCAAACCGTTTTGTCCCAGGAAGTAAGTCTCTTAAAATCAAGACTTTCCATTTATCACTAATTAAAGTAAGTGTCGTTTCCACCGGACAGGCAGGAAGTTTTTCTGCTGTTGATATATTTTCCATGGCAAAATCATCCTTTTTTCGCAATTGTTTCCTTTTGGTAACTACAGCACAAAATAGTGCTTACTTTACGAAAGGTCTCTGTGGCGATATTATAATATCATCAACAGGAAAACACAATATTTTTTCCAAAAAAATTTTTAGGAGGTTTTATTATGAACAAAGTAATTGAATTTTTAAAAGAGAATCCGGTACAGTATCTCGCTACCGTAGGCCGTGATGGAAAGGCAAAGTGCCGCCCGTTTATGTTTGCCGGAGAAATGGACGGAAAACTGTGGTTCTGCACAAATAACACAAAAGATGTCTATCTGGATATGCAGAGCAATCCGGAAATTGAAATTTCTGTTTCCAGCCCATCTTATGCATGGATTCGCCTGCATGGAAAAGCCGTATTTGAAAACAACATGGCTGCAAAAGAAATGTGTATTGCCAATCCGATTGTCAAAGGACAGTATGAGACTGCGGATAATCCGATTTTTGAGGTATTTTACCTAGATGAGCCGCATGGTGTAATTGCTGATTTCTCCGGAAATCCACCGTATACATTTTAAGAAGTAACCCATTTTGCCGCCAGAAAGGAGAACATATAATGACAATGACGAAAAAGCAGTATCTTAATTTGTTGGTAAACGAATTTCATTCCGCCACCATGGCAACGATTGGCGCGGACGGTCATCCGGTAACCCGCATCATTGATTTGATGCTTTGGGATGAATCCGGTGTTTATTTCTTGACGGCAAAAGGGAAATCCCTTTATACTCAGCTTATGGAGCAGAAATTTATCGCCCTGTCCGCAACCGCAGAGAAACGGGCAATTTCCCTCCGCGGTAAAATTAAAAATATCCACTCTGAAAAATTACAAGAAATATTTGAAAAAATCCTTATATGAAGGGAATTTATCCCGGCGATACCAAAATCGATGCCTGCACTGCGGACAATGCAAAGAAATCTGCCCAAAACAAGCTATTAAAAAGAGGTATTAGCATGACAAAAAAAGAACGACTTATCTTTCTCATCCAGACATTACTAAAAGAAAGCCAGGAATACCACGATACGCCCATTCCGAAAGGTCTGGCGGAGCAGCGTATGCTTTTGCGTGCTCTGATGAATGTCCGGGCACCCAAGCCAATCGATGAGAATTTTATACAGGTGCAAAATGAATATCTACAGGAAGTAATTGAGGAAAAGGGAGTGACTGACCTTTACGATTTAACACCAGTCAAAGACAATTTGTATGTGTGGCAGGGAGATATTACAACACTTCGTTGTGATGCAATTGTAAATGCCGCCAACTCTCAGATGACCGGCTGCTACATTCCGGGTCATACCTGCATTGATAACTGTATTCACACTTACGCCGGTGTGCAGCTGCGCTATGACTGCTTTCAAAAAATGCAAAAACAAGGGTTTGAAGAACCAACCGGCCAGGCAAAGATAACACCTGCTTATAACCTGCCCTGCCGCTATGTTCTCCACACTGTCGGTCCGATTATAAACGGACATCTGACTAAAAAGGACTATGACCTGTTAGCAAACTGTTACACGTCATGCCTGCAACTTGCCACAGATTACCATTTAGAAAGTGTTGCTTTCTGTTGCATTTCCACGGGTGTTTTTCATTTTCCGAATGAAAAGGCTGCCAAAATTGCAATCGCATCTACAACAGACTTTTTAAAGCAAAATGACACAACAATAAAGAAGGTGGTATTTAATGTTTTCAAAGAAAATGACAAAGAAATCTATGAACGACTGCTCAGCTCAAATTAACCGGTTAAAAGAAAAACTGGAAAAGGCAGATGCCGTTATCATCGGGGCAGGTGCAGGTCTTTCGATCTCTGCCGGATTCACCTATTCCGGAGAACGATTTAACAGATATTTTTCAGACTTTATTGCTAAATATAGCTTTTCTGATATGTACTCCGGCGGCTTTTATCCGTTTGAGACCTTGAATGAACACTGGGCATACTGGAGCCGCTATATTTATATCAACCGCTATCAAAATGCACCCAGACCGGTTTATGAAAATCTACTGAAGCTAGTAAAAGATAAGGATTATTTTATCCTTACTACTAATGTAGACCACTGCTTTCAAAAGGCTGGATTTGATAAAAAACGCCTTTTTTACACCCAAGGCGATTATGGACTCTTTCAGTGTTCCAAACCATGCTGCAGCAAAACTTTTGATAATGAAGTTCAAATCCACCAAATGATGATAGAACAGAAAACTATGCGGATTCCGGACTATCTAATCCCCCGCTGCCCACACTGCGGTGCTCCTCTGTCAATGAATCTAAGAGCAGATTCTACTTTCGTAGAAGATAAGGGATGGCACGCAGCCGCCAGCCGCTATGATGATTTTTTACGCCGGCATAAAAATCTAAAAGTGCTTTTTTTGGAACTTGGCACCGGATATAACACACCCGGCATCATTAAATATCCATTCTGGCAGATGACCGCTGCCTGGCCGGATGCATTTTATGCCTGTATCAATCTTGAACAGGCAGAAATTCCAGTGGAAATCCAGAACAAGTCCATAGGCATTTCAAAAGATGCCGGTGAAGTGATAGAAAATTTGCTTATAGGTGCTAATATACTCTAAAAAACACCCGAAACAAAAATTTCAATTCCAATTGCAATGAGAATCGCACCACCAAGAATCGTTGCTTTATTGGAAAATTTCGTTCCGCATTTTTTACCGAGAATCAAACCGGTAAAGCTGATTACAAAGGTCACGGCCGCAATAATCAGAGAGCACGTAAGCGCCATGATAAAATCGTACTCCGCAATCGTAAACCCAACAGATAATGCGTCAATCGAGGTTGCAATTCCCTGTATTAAAAGAGCGAGTGCACCAACTTTCGCTTTTTCCACTTCTTCGGCTCCATCCTGAATGCCTTCCTTCACCATTTTCCCTCCAATAAAAAGAAGCAGTATCAGTGCAATCCATGGAATGAATTTCTCAAACATTTTAAAATATTCAATAATCGTATGAACACATACCCATCCGATCATCGGCATTAATGCCTGAAAAAAACCAAAGGTTCCTGCAATGACACACATTTTTTTCTTGTGCATCGCCGGCTCGTTCAGACCATTTGCCAAAGAAACTGAAAATGCATCCATCGCCAGTCCTACACCAAGTAATACACTGTTAAATACAAAAAACAAACTCCATTCCATTTCACAATCCTCCATCTTTTTTCTATTTCGTTGTGGCTTGCACCAAAAAACCGGGCACAGCGAAAATCGCTATACCCGGTTAAAATTCTAAAATGGATAGACTTCACGTATAGGAATCCGCTATACATGAGTCTCGCAATTTAAAACAAGCCAGACCATTCGGTCAGTATGTTGACTTGCTACGTGTCGGACACGCTCGCTACTCCCTCATGGGAATTAATTGATAACAGAATATCATTAAAGTGGGAGGTTGTCAACTTTTGATTTTTTGGGGCCCCGTAATTTAGCAGAAACGCTTTGCGTCTCGTGGGCGCTCTCGCTAATTGAGTGCGTAACGGTATGGGCGCTGAAACTACCAGCGCCGCATACCGACGTACTCAAAACCCACGAGTCACAAAGCGTTTCTGCTAAATTACTGGAGCCCCAAAAAATCAAAACACATACTTTTTCTGCAACGCCACCGGTGTTCCAATCTTTAATTCTTTTGCCGTCATATTCCGGTTGATTCGAATATCTTTCTTCTTAAGAATAAACGGAAGTTTCTTTTCCTTATCAGCATATAGGAAAGAATTACGCTGACTACCTGTGCGGCAACCGTCCTTTGTAAAAATTTGCAACATTCTATCCTTTTCACTCGTTATATATATGAAAAAATGATAAAATGATATTATTGATTGGAGGAATGTATCATGAAAAAAACAATTTGTTAGAGACTATAACAAGATATGTTATTTAGTCTCTAACAAATTTTTGGGGTTTTATCACGGGAAAATCCCCTTAATTTCTTCCGCGTAAATTAATTTCTTCAGAGCTACCACATAAGCCGCCATTCGATAGGTGCAGTCATACTTCTCTTTTGCTTCCGTAATCTCTGCAAACGATTTAGACATCAGATTTTCCAACATTTCATTGACGCGGTCACGCTCCCAGGTAAGTTCCTGAATATTCTGAACCCACTCAAAGTAGGAAACAATAACACCGCCGCCATTTGCAAAAATATCAGGAATTACTGGTATGCCGCGCTTTTCCAAAATTGCATCTGCCTCTTTGGACGTTGGACCATTGGCTGCCTCCACAATATAAGAGCACTGCAATTTATCCGCATTTTCTTCGGTAATCTGATTTTCCAAAGCTGCCGGAACTAACACATCACACGGTGTTGTTAATACTTCCGAATTGGAAATATGAGTAATTCCTTCTGCGTCGTAATCTTTCAAAAGAGCCCCAGACGTTTCCAGATACTCAGCAATCGTATCAACATCCAAACCATCCTCTTTGTATAAACCGCCGGACACATCACTGATTGCCACAACTTTGCTTCCCCTGTGCCGGAAAATTTTTGCGGCATTGCTTCCTACATTTCCCATACCCTGAATCACTACTTTTATGTCATCCAATTTCTTTCCCTCTTTGGCAAGAAGCAATTTGGTACTTATCACAACACCACGTCCGGTTGCCGAATTTCTTCCACGTGAACCGCCAAGTTCAATTGGCTTTCCGGTGACAACGCCCGGACACGGCTTTCCCTGCAGCTGACTGTAAGTATCCAAAACCCAAGCCATCGTCTGAGCATTGGTATTTACATCCGGTGCCGGAATATCCGAATCCGCACCGATAATTGGTGCAATCGCAAAAGTATAACGTCTTGTAAGCGCCCGCAGTTCCCGCTTGGATAATTTATGCGGGTCAACTTTAATACCGCCCTTTGCGCCACCGTATGGAATATTCGCAATTGCACACTTTAATGACATCCACGTAGCCAGTGCGCGAACTTCATTTAATGTAATATCCTGATGATATCGAATACCACCTTTGAATGGTCCGCGGATATTCGAGTGCTGAACACGATATCCTTCAAACACATGAACCGAACCATCATCCATTTCAACCGGCAGATAAACTTTTGTCTCACGCTGAGGACATTTGATAATTTCCATATAAGGACTATCAATCCCTGCCATTTTCGCTGCATCACTCATTACATTTCTTACATTTTCATATGGGTCATAACTATGTGCCATAATAGCCTCTCTTTCTGCTTTCGCAACTTCCCATTTCCTGCTCCCTGCCGGATGCGCATCGGCTTTACGTCTAATACCTTATTCCTCATTTTTTTGAAAGTCAAGGTTTTCAGAATTTTCAAATTTATTTAATAAAATTAACCATTCGCACTTAATCAAACAAACCATTTTGTATTTTCACAAAATAAAATTAAGTGTGTTCTTGACTCGCTCTTGTAAAAGGAGTATGCTGAGTTCATAACAATTCAGATTGGAGTAGCACAATGAAAAAGAACGAACTTGACCATGTGGACTGTGAAATTTTGAATTTACTCAGTAAAAACGGACGAATGAGTGTAAAGGATTTGGCAAATGAAGTTTTCCTCTCTTCTCCTGCTGCCTCGGCGAGAGTGGAGCGGCTTGAAAAAGAGGGTTACATTACCGGTTATCACGCCACATTAAATCCCGAACTTCTCGGCTTTCACATCCGGGCTTTTATAAACCTTGAGGTTGAGCCAAATCAGAAAGCGGAATTTTATCCTTATATCCGTTCCTGTCTTAATGTGATCGAATGCAATTGCGTGACCGGCGATTATTCGATGCTTTTAGAAGTTCTTTTTCACAGCACAACCGATTTGGATGCTTTTATTGGTGAATTGCAAAAATACGGACGCACCAAAACATTGATTGTATTTTCAACTTCTGTAGACCATAGAGAAGTAACCATACAGAACATAACAAAGGAGAAGTCAGATGAGTAACTTTATGACGAAAAATTTTTATAAACAACGTCGTGATTTTGAAAAATCCGCACGGACACGCGACGAAAAATTTTCTTTTCCATCCGGTGTTATAGAAAAAACAAACATTCCCTATTGCGAAGATGGGGCAAAAGAACATCTCATGGATGTATATCGTCCGGCAGAAAAAGAAGGCGAAACGCTGCCTGTCATCATCAATATCCACGGTGGTGGTCTGCTAATTGGAAACAAAGAATTTAATCGCTATTTCTGTGCAAGATTATGTCTTTTAGGCTATGTCGTATTTAGCATCGAATACCGCCTTATCCCGGACTGCAACGTATATGACCAGTTTACCGATGTCTCGGATGCCATGACATTTATCCACGAAAATTTATCCTCCTATCAGGGGAATCCGGATAAAATATATGGCGTTGCCGACAGCGGCGGTGCTTATCTTTTAACATATGTAGCTGCAATGACAAAGAACAAGAAATTTGCCAAAGCTGCCCACACAAAGGCACCTGATTTTTCCCTGAATGCCCTTGGACTTATCAGTGGTATGTTTTACACAACCCGCTTTGACAAAATCGGTCTTTTCCTTCCTTCTTATTTGTATGGAAAGGGCTATAAAAAGAAAGCAATTGCACCGTATGTAAACATTGAAAATCCGGAAATTGTTTCGGCGCTTCCACCATGCTTTTTAGTTACCAGCCACAGCGATAACTTAGAGCATTATACCGTAAAATTTGAAAAGGCATTGAAAGCAAACCGGGTATCACACAAGCTGCTCCGGTTTGGGAAAAATAAAAAACTCACGCACGCCTTTAGTGTATTCGAGCCATTCTATGAAGAAAGCACAAAAACACTAAAATCCATGCATGAGTATTTCCAGTCTTTTTAGAAGGTCCGGACTTTTATAATCCTAAATCCTCATAATCCTCCGGTAAAAACCGATGGTAAATAATATGACAGCCTTCGTCTTTGAAACAATAGAGATATTTATCTTTGGAATCCACAAAATGAATCATGTAGTCAAATTCTCCATGATTCATTTTTTCTATTTCATAAGCATCTTTCTGTTTTGCAAACAATGCCTCTACTTCTTCCATGACCGTGCCATGCTTTGCCAAAAGCGCTACCAGGTCAAATATAAATTGGTTCTGTCCACCGTTTTCGTGAACATACTCAGTTGCACGCTCGGATAAAAAGAAACAAAAACGCTCTCCTTTGTGTGTTATTTCTACTTCACCGAATTTATCATAAGCAAAGGATTTAAACTTTGAAAGTTTTTCCTGCATCTCATCAGCGGAAACGTCTCCTCCAAAAAAATGATTTAACGAACTCAAAGGATAATACAAACGGATTGGCTCTTTCATGTAACCAAGTTTCGCCTGCTCCTCTGCCACAATGTCACATAAATTATCCATTAATTTCTGATATGCCTCATTCTGCATGCTAATAATCTCCTTTGATGTACTATTTTTACTCTACATCGGGCATTATATAACGAGGGGAAATAAAAAGCAAGTAGTGGGTTGCCAGTTAGGGTTTTATTCTTTATGATTATAAGTATCAATATGAATGGAGGGATTAGATGAATTACTATAAACGTGCGTTGGAATTAAAAGAGGAAACGATTGCGAACCGCCGCTATCTGCATGAACATGCAGAGACAGGGCTGCATCTTGAAAATACGGTGGAGTTTGTGATGAAGCGGCTTACGGAATATGGTCTTAATCCTGAAAGATGCGGGGAAGGCGTGACGGCTTTGATTGGACAAGGTGAGCCGGTTCTTTTGCTTCGCGCTGACATGGATGCACTTCCTCTGACAGAAGAAAGCGGAGAAAGTTTTTCATGTAAAACCGGAAAAATGCACGCCTGCGGACATGATTTTCACGCCGCCATGCTCCTTAGTGCGGCTAAGATGCTAAAGGAAAATGAATTTCATTTATGCGGACGCGTGAAGTTTATGTTCCAGCCGGCAGAGGAAACTTTTGAGGGGGCTGACAACATGATTGAACACGGCATTTTAGAAAATCCAAAGCCGGATGCCGCGCTTGCTTTCCATGTAACGACCGGCAGAAGTCCGGTTGGCACTTTTATGTACAATAGCAAAAATACCATGATGAACTCGGTGGATGGCTTTCAAATTACCATCCACGGAAAAGGTTCCCACGGTGCCTGCCCGCATCAGGGCATTGACCCGATTAACATTGGTGTTCACATTTATCTTGCCCTGCAGGAACTAATTGCCAGAGAAAGTAATCCTGCCGATTCCTGTGTTCTCACAATCGGCCGGTTTTGTGCCGGTGAAGTTGCCAATATTATTCCGGAAACAGCCATTTTACAAGGAACACTGCGCACCAATAACGAAGCCGCAAGGGAAATCCTTGTAAAACGAATCCGCGAAGTCAGTGAACGAACCGCTGCGGTATATAACGGAAGTATTGAATATACTGTGCTTTCCGCCGTCCCACCGCTTATATGCAATCCGGATTTGACAGAAGAATTTGTTTCTGCCATGAAAACACTTGCCATTCCAACGCTAAATGGTTATCCGGATATTAACGCACCCGCTTCGGAAGATTTTGCCTCGATTGCAAACAAAATTCCAAGTACGTATATGTATTTGTCTGCCGGCTTTGAGGATGAGCGCGGCGATTACCCGGTGCACCATCCAAAGGCTCTGTTTAATGAGGACGTGTGCCCGATTGGTGCTGCCTGCTACGCACAGTGTGCGGAAATATTTCTAAAAAACCGAGGGAAGATTTAATCCCTCGGTTTTCATATCAGAAAGGAAATTCAAAACAATGCCAGAAGCGAAGAACTAATTTTTTAATGCAGGAAGATTCCTGCCACATCGTATTCTGAATTTCATTTCCATATTCTCTTAATTGTGATAACTCTTTCTCCGTTATTTCACCGTTCTCATCAAACCAAAAACGTTCCATGCCCTCTCGTATCTCCCGTGGCAAATCTTCTTCGGAAAGTTTTAAATAGGCAAATAACGTGGTCAAATATGAAATAATAAATCGATAATTCGCTGCCGTATCTGCCTGCATAAGTGTTTTTTTACGCTTGTAGACTATAGCCTTTCTGCGAATTGCAAGCACTCCTGCGAAAAGAAAACTTACAGCAAAAATGCAAATTACGCTCCATAAAATGATTTGCTGCCACGATAAGTATTTGTTCGGTGCCTCATTTTGTTTTGGTTTTTCTTTCTTTTTCGTAACCTTCTGCGAAATTGAGGTCTGCTGTTTTTCTATTTTCTTCTGCTGTTTTGCTTTCACCGTAATCTTATCATAATGTCCCGGTGTCACATCCACGGGAAGCCACCCCACACCATCACAGTAAATTTCCACCCATGCATGCGCATTTTGCCCGGTCACGTCCGCACGGTAATTTCCATTAGCATCTTTTTCATCGGAAGTAACTGCCTCATATCCCTCCACATATCTCGCCGGGATATTCGCCGCACGAAATGCAAGCGTACCAAGAGAAGCATACTGCAGGGCATCCCAGTCACCTTTCTCTTTTCCCGCATTTTTTAAAGAGCTTCTAATTTTTTCAATAAACGAAACCAAATTATCTTTCTTTTGAGGAACATACGGTGCAACCTCTTCTTTGGCCTTTTTTGAAAGGGCAAGGTAATGTTTTTTTACAAACTTTCGATAATCCATTTCCATATCCGCATAGGCGCGCACCTTTTCGTCTGTAATCGTCTGTTTCTGCCAGTCAACTCCCGCCGTTTTCAAAAGAGAATCTTCATCTATCATGCAAATTTTGTATGTATTTTTTTCATCTTCACGATTGCTCCAGATTTTTTTTTGCAAATTCAAATCCCGGTAAAGGGTATCCAACGACTGAATACTCGAAAAATCCACACCGTAAGGCAAATACTGATACCTTTCATAAGCCCCTGTATTTTCAACTATAATCGTTCCTTCTTTCTCCTCTTTTTCCAATCCGTTTTGCTGGCGGCCTGCCGCCTCACAGTAACTGTACAACTGAGCAAGTGGATGAAATCCATCCGACCGGTACCGATTAAATATTCCCTCGTATTTTTCCCCGTATTCTTTTCCATCCAGTGGTTCCCACCGGTTTCCATGATATTCACTTCCTACATATCCCTTCAAATAATACTTGCCCTTTTCGCTTGCAAAGACAGTCAGACGTTTTTCCTCGCTCAAGGCAATTCCATCTTTAATTTTTCCCTCCGGCAAATCTTTTTCCCCATATCGTATCGCATTCGCTTCCTCTGTTATATTTTCCTTCAAATCTGCTATGATTTCATTTTTGTGATAAAGCTGCCGGTTCCATGTAAAACAGATAAAAACAGCCACTATAACAACCATTTTGCAAAATGCTGCCAAATAATTTTTTTCTTCATCCACTTTCGTATGCGAGTGGGCATATATCCCTGCTAATGACAAAAAAGCCATTGCACCAACACACCATGCAGACGGCATTTCAAAAAATACAGCCAAAGATACAAGCGCTGCCCAGAAAACAAGGACAGGAACCCAGTGTTTTCCTTTGATTGCAATTGTCAAATATCCGGATAAAAACCACGCCGTAAGACAAAAGAATACCACCGTAGCAAGTTCTCTGTTCATATAATTCGGTACAACAAAATAGAAAACTGATTCCCCGGTCACAGCATTAAATCCGGCAGTCACCTGATTTACAAAATGCAGTGCGCCGGAAATCCATATCGTGCGAAATGCAAAAAGCAAAAGGATTCCCAACACAAAATAAACCAACACAATTTTTATACTTTTTGTGGAAAATATAACGAGACAACAAAGAACGGACACAACCATCGAAATAAACCACCATTTTGTATCCACAAACATTTGCTGCACACAAAAAAGAATGCCCGCCACGGTAAATATCGATAAAATCAGGGCAAAATAACTTTTTTTCTGTTTTTTCTCTTCTACCAGTCGAAATCCTTGATTCTCCACTTTCTTTCCTCTTCCCAATTAAGATGCCGAAACCATAATCTGTCTGACATTGGAATTTTCCATGCACCAGTCCGTTATTTCGTCATCCGTAATCAAAATTATATGTGAATATTTATGCAATACATTGTGATGCATCAGATAATCATCCACAAACGACTGCATAAAACTTATATTTCCATCTAAAATTGTTCTCTCATATCGTTCTCTTGTGCAGCCCTCTTCTACACTAAATGTCATATGAGACAACCCTTTTTTCTCAAAAACTACACTATCAAAAAATTGATCATTTTCCAATAAATTCTTTGACACCTGACTAATCATTTTCACTAACGAATCCCGATACCAAGGCTTATCTATATTTCTATCCGATAGTGCAAACAAAACAATTGTTTCCTGATTTGCCGGCGTATCCAATTCGCGGACAATCTTATGCCCCATTTTTTTCGATAATTTCCAATGAATCGTCTTAATGCTGTCACCCTTTTGATAGTCTCTTAAATCGAGTATTTCTGTGATATCATTACCTTTCCTGCGCAGATAACGATTTTCCATATTCTGCGCTGCCGGTGTCATTTCTTCTAAATGATATTCACCTTCATCCGCCCCATCCGGATACACATAATAAACCAACACTTCGTGATTTTTTACGAGGCACCCAAAGATACCAAAAAAATCTCGAACAATAAATTCGTCTGTTTCCACTTCAATTCTTCCACAATAGAAGCTTTCAACAGCAAATTCCACCTTTTTTTCCTGCTTCGGTGCTACTGATAACTCCTGATTAAAACAAAAGGAAGAATCTGTCAGGCAGTTTGCAATCGTTCCTTTCATTGACACCCGGAAGCAGGGAATAATTCCTGTATTTTTTACACAAATCAATATCGTGCTTACCTGATTCAAATCTTGCTTCACCTGCAAATGCATTGTCAAATGTCTCGCTGCATACCAATTAAGCAAAAAAGACAAAATGACAAACAACAAAAGTCCAAAGAACAGATAAAATGTCACGGCCACATTAGTCCATAAATAGAGAAAGCCCATTAAGACAAGAATTGCCATGTACCCGATTTTTGCTCTCATAATCTCTTCCTTTCCTTGTTGTCTGCCATTTATGTTTTTTGCTATTTTCTCAGCAGTTTCGGCTTTTCAGTCTGCTGTGCAATTTCTTCCAAAATCTCATATGCTGTTACATTTTCCCTGCGTGCCTTTGTATTTAAAATTAAACGGTGTGCACATACATCCGGAAAAATCGCAAGGACATCATCCGGTACAACATACGTTCTTCCCTCACACAATGCGAATGATTTTGCCATCTCTGCAAGTGCCCCAACGCCACGCGGGCTAATGCCAAGTTCCACATGCTCATGTTCTCTCGTTTTCTCACATAAGCAGATGATATACCGAAGGATTTCATCCTTTACCTGCATATTTTTCACATAAGATTTGGCCTGTTTTACATCTTCAATCGTCATAACCGGCTGCACCTTTTCTATTAAATCTCTGTCAGACACATTTTTTAAAATAGCTAACTGACTCTCAGCGTCCGGATATCCCATAGACAAACAAATCATAAATCGGTCTAACTGCGAATCAGGCAGTGCCTGCGTTCCGCCGCTGGTAACCGGATTCTGAGTTGCCATAACAACAAATGGCTCAAGGAGCTGGTGGGTCACACCATCCACTGTGACACAACCCTCTGCCATCGCCTCTAACAATGCAGACTGTGTTTTTGATGAAGTACGGTTAATCTCATCTCCCAATAGAAGATTGCAATTCACCGCTGCTCCCTCAACATATTCAAAAGCATTTGTCTGCTCATTATAAATTGACATTCCTACAATATCACTCGGCATCGTATCCGGTGTAAACTGAATTCGTTTGTTTGCAAATCCAAGTGCTTTGGAAAATGCTTTCGCAAGCGTTGTTTTTCCAAGCCCCGGAACATCTTCCAACAACACATGACCGGAAGCTAAAATCGCCATTATCACCTTTCGAATGACCTCATCTTTTCCCTTGATAACAGTCGAAACTTCCTTTTGAAGAATATCAATTTTTTCTTGAATTTCCTTTGCGTCCATATTTACCCCTTATTCTAATTCAACGTCTCCATCGTCTCCATCTTCATTGCCGTCTTCGCCATCGTCGGAATCATCGGGAACAATATAAATTATACTCTCATCCACTCCGGTAATTCCGGTCTTCTGGCTCTCTGTACAACTAACCTGTTTCAAGTTTGTATTCGCTGATAAATCCAACGCAGAAATTCCTGTGCCGGCAATATTTAATGTTTCCAGCCCTAACTGTTTCTCAAGATTCACAATCTGCGTAACCGCACTGTTTGAAGCGGAAAGATTTGCAACGATGTCATTTTCCGGCAAAGTAAGTACATTTACATTAACCATTGACATATCAATGTCTTTCAATTTAGCATTTGACTTCAAATCAATATCAATATTTGGTAAATCTTCATTATCTGTTGTAGCATCAGGATTACCAAAACCTGTATTCATTGCATTTAACACCTGCAAATCCGGACAGATTGAAAAATCAAGCTCCGGCACATAAGAATCCGATACATCCAATGACTCTAACTTTGTTAATACTGCAAAATTAATTGTTTCAATTCCTAAACTTTCACTGCAATCAAGTGTTTTGATTTCATTTGTCTCAGGAATATGCAAATCCGTAATTTCGTTGCAGTTAATATTCAATGATGAAAGTTTTACCGCTCCATCCAATGTGATTTCGGATAAATTACATCCGGAAGCATCAATTGTTTCAAGATTTGACAAATTTGAAACATCCAATGTTTCAATCGGACAATATGAGCAATTCAAAGTCTTCAGACCGGTACATGCCAAGATGTCAAATTCCATCGTATCATCTGCCGAAGTACCACCATCTTCCGGCTGCTCAGAACAGTTCAGGGATTCCAGTTTTGTAAAACCTGCTAAGTTCAAATTAATAAAATCATAATTCGTACCGTTTAATGAGCAATCCAAATTAATAAGTCCGATACTTCCTGTCAAAATTAAGTTGTCATCTTTTAACATATTGCGGCTGCAATTTAAACTCTCTAATGAAGGCAAATCAGAAACATTCAAGCTGCTCATAAGATTGTTACTGCAGTCCACATCCTGCAGTTTATCACAGCCGGACACATCAAGTTCTGTTATTTTGTTATTTGAACAATAAAGGCGTTCCAGATTCTTGCTGTCATTTAAGCGTATCGTATTCGAAATCTGATTATTATGGCAGTCAAGCTCCTGCAAATTTTTATTTGTGTCCAAAACCAACTTATCAATCTTATTTCCGTAACATTTTAATTCCTTCAAATTTGCCAAATCTCCGACATAAAAGGTCCCGGAAATATTATTGTTATTGATATCCAGAATTTCGAGTGCTGTAAACTCATTAAAGTCCGCCATTTCCGCACCGATAATTTTCTTTTCGCCCCAGTAGATTTCCGTCAGACGTCCTTCTTTATTCCAATGATAAACGGATTCGTCATCTAAATTAGCCGAAATATCGGCGCCCTTTTGATTCAAAGTCTGAATCAATGCCTGTAATTTTTTCACATCCTGTTCATTTTTCTTTGGCACATCCGGATCAGCCGCCGGTGTAGCTGTCGGATTCGCAGGATTATCCTTTGATGGGTTGTCTTTCGAAGGATTGTTTGTTGGCTGTGTAGCTGCATTATTTTGTCCGTTCGAAGGATTTTTCGTGGCATTTTTTGTATCTGCCGGCTTATTTGTTGTTTTAGTGCCTGCTGATGTACCATTTTTAACTGTTTTTGCTTTTACAACAACCTTGCATACATACTTCTTTTTACCAACCTTTGCCTGTACTTTTGCTGATCCTGCTTTTTTTGCGGCGACAACAACACTTGCTTTCTTTTTCTTTTGCAATTTAATTTTATCCTTGCCCGATTTAATCGACCATTTCGCTTTTTTCTTTGCATTTTTAATCTTTAATGTCTTCTTTTTTCCTACGGTAAGTGACAATTTTTTTACATTAAACTTCACTTTTTTTGCTGCTGCAGCCGGCTCCGCCGGTGAAAGCAGACTAACCGCCATTGCTGCCGTCAATGCAGTAACAAATAACTGATTTCTTTTTCTCTTCATTTTTACAAATCCATCCTCTCTTTCTTTCTATCAAAAATACGTGTGCTAATTAGACAACACATATATTTTGGTCATTCGAATTCCATAAAAGAATCGCTCTTTTACAAGATACGGTGTGGCTTTTTTGGCATAAACACCGCTTGCATCTGCCTCTTCCATCTCCACTGATTTGAGAACATATTTTTTACTATTATACATCGTATCTTTATCCTGCAAATCATCTTTTCGAAAAGCATTTAAACTTACTCTCTCATCTGAGTAATAATCATAATTTCCCGCATACGAATAACTTCCTGCCAAATCGGTAAGCGACTCATCACGATAATAATAGCAGCGAATCCTCATACTTCTCATATGAAATGTACAGGTTCCGGTAGCTGTAAATGTTTTGTCAATTACTTTATCTTTATATGTAATTGTGAAAGTCTGCTGCTTGTCAAATAATTTTTCATTATATCCGGTAATTTCATATTTGGTAATTTCCTGTTTGGTTCCATCTGCCATCAAAACCTGAACGGTAAGTGCTCCATCCGAAAAATCTTCTTCTGTATAACACTCATCTTTTGTCGGCCATGAATAGGTCAGAGATTTCGTATAATTGTTAATTGTATAAGAAATCCGGCACTCTGCTCCACCGCTTGAAATTGTCATGTTATGCTTTCCAACAGAGTTATTGTTCAACCCGCGAACCACATAAGCTCCTTTAGCCAGCCGGCTTGTTTTCCCAGACTCATATTTAGCAGTCACCTTCATACCATCCATGGAAATATCCTTACCATAAAGAAGATTATCCTTTTCACTCCACTCGCAGGAAAGGGAAATAATGCGGTCTGTCTCCTCAGGCTTGTCCGTATTTTTCGGATTATCATCCGGCTCTGTGGAAGGTTTCGGCGTTTGTGTCGCCTTGGCATCATCTACCGTTTCTTCCGGCTGCTGTCCTCCATCACCTTCTGTCACCTGTTGATCCGGCAAATCCGGCACACCACTTCCGCCGTCTTTTCCCCCGGGAACAGACTCATCCCCCGTTCCATCCGTTTGCTTTTTATCTGCCTTTGATGTATTTTGTTTTTTTATGGAATTATCTTTTTTCTCCTGACGCTTCCACTGCTTTTTCGGCTCTTTTCTTGTCTTGGATTCTGCATCCTCTTCCTTTGACGCCTGACGGTTCGCATCTGCTGCTTTTATTTCTTTCGCCAGACTTTTTTTGTCATACTCATACAGATGCGGTGTCCGCTCCCAATTTGCCAAGCCGGCATAAATAAGCATCCCGGTAATAAAGAGCGCTGCAAACAGTAAAACCGACTCTTTTTTTCTTCTTTTCAATCGATACCCTCTTCTCATACAGTCTAATACAATTATATTACAGTATTTATATAGAAAATTATAGGCAAATATGTGGCAGATTTTCTTTTACTAATCTCTTTTGAATAATTTCCTCCTTTGCAGCAAACACTAACGAAAAGCAACCGCAAAGGAGGTATTTTTATGGAAGATGATTCGGTTAAATTATTACGGGAATGCAATGCCGGCATCAAAATGGGCATTTCCTCAATTGATGATGTTATGAACCATGTGCAAAACGATGGCCTGCGCGGTGTCCTCAAAGACAGCCACGACATTCACTGCCGTCTCGGCGACGACACTCACAAAATGCTAATCAATTACCATGATGAGGGCAAAGAACCTGCTCCGATGGCAAAAGCAATGGCAAAAATGAAAAGCAATTTCAAAACCATGGGCGAAAACCCGGACTGCGGTATTGCCAGCTTGATTACCGATGGCTGCAACATGGGAATCAAATCCCTGTACAGCTACTTAAACCAGTACCCGGCTGCTGATGATAAAGTAAAACATCTCACACAAGAAATTATCGACACCGAAGAAAAATTGCAGCAATCCATGCGGCCGTATTTGTAAAGGAAAAAGAAGGGGCTATAAATCAATTCGAAGCTTTTATAGTTTCTTCTTTTTTTCATATATTCCCATTTGTCATCTAAGCACAAATATATAAATACCAGGAATAATTCCACCCAAAATCATCGATACTAAAAAACTATATAAATAGTGTTTTCGTTTATATAAGAAAAATAATAGGGGTACAAAAACCATGGAATATAAAATGCAGCCTAGTAATCCATATATGCGCATCGACTCCCCTTCAGCGACATAGTCTAATGAACCTGGTTCTTCCATAAAGTTTCCTAGCGTTAATATACTATACCCCAGCCAAAAGAAACTAACTGTTCCCCAGGCTAAGCCTAGTACTATAATTATAATTTGTTTCATAATTTCTTCTCGCAATCGTCTTTCAATATCATTATTTATTTACATTTACTACAACAAGATTTTCCATGAGCCACCATTATCCGGTCCTATACGGTCTATAATATTATGTTCCTTTAGCTCGGATATATATCTGGCAATTGTTCTATCTGTCACATCCAACTCGATTCTCATTTCACCAATGGATACTTTGGGATTATCTGAAATCATTTTTACAATTTCAAATGCTCTAGCAGCTTTTTTCTTTGAGTAGCTTGGTATACACTCTCGAATTCGTTTTTCTGAAATGTCTATGACATTTTCTATGACATTTTCTATGACATTTTTGTCTTCTTCCAAAAACGTCGGATGAATCGGAATCCTAATCCTCATAGCTCGTCTATCTTCATCCGTAAAGAATTCTGCCCGTGGAGAACCGTTCTTTTCCAGTTCTTCTTGTATTGTCGGAATCCCAGAAGAATGACCTTCTGACAAATCCAATTCTTTCAAAAATTCTCCCAATCTTCTGTTACGATAGTGTCTTGAAACAAATCTTTTACCTTCTGCTATCGTCTTTTCGGAAATGGACCGGTCGATTCCGGGGAAATTCATAATATTAATGCAATCCGGCTCTATCTCTATTGTAACAGGCTCACAAGACATATAATCTCTGTGGTAAAAAGCATTAACAACAGCCTCCTCAATTGCCTGATACGGATAATTCATAATCCGCAAAGCTTCCATTTGATTTGGAACCTTGATTACTTTTTCTCGTATAAAAAGATTTCTAAATCGTTCCATTGTTGCCTGAATCATCTGTGGTACGGAACCTGTAATATTAGGAAAATCCTCGCTTACACTTGGATTTTCTATACTCCCCTGCGGAAATGACGTCATCTGAACATAGGTGTATGGGAAAAAACGGTCCGGATGCTCACAAAACATCATGATTGCCACATTTTGAATATAACGTAGTTCCGGCGGTCCTACCAGTAACTGCATATCTTCTAATATCTCCTCTACACCCCGTTCTTTAACTTGTTTTGCTAATTTACTACCTGTTTTTCTCAAATGATCTTCCAAAAGGACAGGTGAAATGTCATCAAAAATAGCCTTATGATTCGCTCTGCAATCATAAGGAGTCTGGTCTGACATATTAATCAATTCCCTTTCCTGCTCAGCATTTGCCTTAACAGAACTGGTTAGATAACGAATATAATAATTATACTTCTTGTCCTTTTTGCTGGTAACATGTTCTGGTGATTTGTAAGGACGCTGCTGTCCGGTTCTCGCCACAATAACAAGAATCCATTTTCCATCAACTTCTAGCGGAATCACTTTGGGAAAATATGGTGGAGAAATCATATTGTTGTAACTGAGCATTTCTTTTTGAATTTCATCCAACATGTACTCCAGAATTCCTTTTACCGGACGTACTGCTATTCCATTTTTCTCTTCAACACCGACAACAATATATCCACCACCATCATTGTTGTAATCATTTGCAAATGCACAAACACTATGATAGATGTCATCCGGGTTCCATCCTGCTTTGAATTCTATGCGGTCTGATTCAATTTTTCTTTTGTTTAACAAATCTTCTACGCTTATTTCAAGTTCCATAGTGCCCTCACTTTCCCTTTACCGGTTTTCCTATAAAATCTCTACAATTTCAATCTGGAAATTTAACTCTTTGCCAGCCATCTCATGGTTCGCATCAAATGTTATCGTGCTTTCATCTTTGGCTGTAACTTTTACCGGGAACGGCTGTCCGTACATATTTTGAAGATATACCTGCTGTCCGGCCTCCAACGTCTCCGCTCCCGGCATCTTATCGATTTCCACTGTAAATATCGCATCGGGGTCTACTTCGCCATACGCTTCCGATGGTTCCAAATGAACATCCGCAATCTGTCCAACTTCCATATTTGCCACTGCTTTATCAAATCCTAAAATCATCATTCCCGCACCGCAAACGAACTCCAACGGCTCACCACGGTCGTAGGAAGAATCAAACTGAGTTCCATCATTAAATGTACCTTTGTAATGTACCCTCATCGTCTTTCCGACATTCTTGCCCTCAAAAGGCGGTTTACTGTGACAGCCGCCACAGCCGCCCCCACATGCAGAACCACATCCGCCATCTTCGTGTCCGCCGCAGGGACCTTCTTCACCGTGATGATCACAATTGGCACCAGTAGAAGTAAGTTCCCCTTTGATATATTTTTCTACTGCCTCATCTGCCTGTCCACTGACACCGGCAAACAGCTCAATTCCCTGTTCTGTGAGCGCTGCTTGCGCACCCTCGCCAATGCCTCCGCAAATCACTGTAGAAACCGCCTGTTCATGCAAAAAATCTGCCAGAGCACTGTGACCCTGTCCATTTGTTTCTACAATTTCAGATGACACAACTTTACCATCCTCTATTTCACACACTTTGAATTGTTTGGTATGACCAAAGTGCTGAAAAACTTCTCCATTTTCATAAGCTGCTGCTACTTTCATTTTTTGTCCTCCAATTTTACATTTTGCCCTTGCCGTTCGGAAAGGGTTTCTCTCATCTTTACATGAATTGAGGGTTTTGTCAATGGGGAAGGGCCTATGTGTCAAGCCTCACATCGCCTTTGCAATCTTATCCACCAAGGTTACATCCGCAGGTAACCAATCAACCGAATCCAACTGTGCCCTTGAAAGCCACTTTGCGTCCTCATGTTCATTTAATACAACATGCTCCGACTGCAATTCACACCAAAAGCAGTCCATTGATAAATGAAAATCCGGATAATCAAATTCAATCGTACCAATCAAATCCCCCACAATAATATCTGCATCTAATTCTTCTTTTATCTCACGAATCAATGCCTTCTGCGGAGTTTCACCTACTTCAATTTTTCCGCCGGGGAACTCCCATCCACCTTCAAATTCACCATATCCTCTTTGCGTTGCGAAAATTTGTTTGCTGCCATTTTGTTTTCTTTGAATAACCGCTGCAACTACTCTTATTGTTTTCATTCTAATTCTCCTTAATTGTGCTCTGTAAATAACATAACAAATCATCCCTCACTGGGTGATGCATTTTCACAACCACTTTACAGATTTTCTTTAAAATGCCTTTGTTATCTTCTTTTTGGTCTTCTTTAACATCTAAAATATCAAATGTACCCATATAATAAAAATTTGATTCTGCGTCGCTTTTCTTGACCAGCAAATGTTTTCTAGGTGCTGTTGTCACCTCTTTCATATAGTTACTTTCAATACCCATTCCGATTTTAGAATCCCATCTAAAAATCATGTTATCCTCAAATACATCTGCGTAATCCGGTTTGCCATCCACATAATTACGTTCATCATCTGATTTTTCTTTATGATATGTAACAAATATAAAAACATCATCTACGATTCGTTTCATTCCAAACATAACCGAAGATAAATCTTTTCCGCAATTCATTAGCAAACTCACGTCTCTTCTAGAATACTTTTCATACAAAACAAATGGAGACTCTATCTCATCCGTTTTCATAAATTTATCTTCGTATCGTGTAAGACCTACTCGAATTATATCTTCTACCATTTGCCTAAACTCATCATGTCGTAAACGCTCCTCATAACAAAGCATTCTTGTAATAAAGTTATTATGGTCATTCGTTATAACTTCAATATTCTTGTATTTTTGATACTCATTATCATTACTTACAAATTTCCCTTGTAGCACATCTATTGCGTAATCAACTTGATTATTTGTAATGTTTCTATCATACTTTTCATTTACAAACCGTTTAAAATCATTTATGGAAATACTTTTTTGTTCTAATAATAAACGCAAGATTTCCAATTCTTCCGGTCGCACCCCACTTAAAATAGTTTTCGACAAATATTCTATAATCATTTTTTCTTCTGCTGACAAAGTGCAAATATAGTTCTTTTTTTCTACACTTTCAAGAAACTGAAAATATGTCTTGTATTCCTTAATTATGACTAACGGGTCCACTTCGTTATGAATATAAAAATCATACAAACTAGGAATTTTCCCTAATCTATTTTTTAATGACACATAACTTTCTTTGATAATCGATTTCATTCCTCGAATTTTGTCAATTGATTGGAATATTTTATTCGTCGCAATCTCATCAAAATGAATTGTCGAGGCTCCCGGAATTGTTCGATTTCCGCTTATAACATACTTTCGAATCGTATCTGGATTATAGGAACGATCTCCCGATAAAGCCACCGGAATCATAAAATTATTGTTGTAATTTCCAATAAAATCAAGGATAACGACATATTCTTTGCCCGCCGCCTTACGGAGTCCCCTACCTAATTGCTGAATAAATACAATCGGCGATTGTGTGGGTCTTAACATAATGACCTGATTAACTTCAACAATGTCAACACCTTCATTTAATATATCCACCGAAAAAATGTAATCCAATGGTTCTTTGTCTGTTGCATTTTCCTCATCCATTGCCAAACGCTCAAACGCATTTTGCCGGATTTCCTCTGAATCATCTCCACTAAGTGCAACTGTTCGATACCCTAAATCATTAAATTTTGCCGACAATTGTTGACACTCTTGTTTGCGGCTGCAGAAAACTAAACCCTTTACACGCTCACCACTGTAACCATAATAATTTGCCTGTTCCAAAATATGTTCCACACGTTCATCACAAATCAACTTATTAAACTCTTCGTGAGATAAATTCTTTGATTTTGTATCCCGAACAACGGATAAATCCGTAATTCCAAAATAGTGAAATGGACACAATAATTCTTCTTCCATTGCTTGTTGCAAACGAATCTCATATGCAATCTGATGGTTAAATATTTCATATATATTATCATCCGAATCCGTTCTCTTATCTGGCGTCGCCGTCATTCCCAAAAACAGCCTCGGCGTAAAATAATTCATCACTTTTTGATATGTATTAGCAGAACTATGATGTGCTTCATCTAAAATAATACAATCAAAATCATCCACTTTATACTGCTGCAAATGCACATCCTTATTTAACGTCTCTACAGTCGCAAATACATAATCTTTATCATATTCATAATAACCTGCACCAACCAATCCCATCGAAACTGAGTTGCCAAACACTCTCTGATAAGACTTCTTCGCCTGAACTGCCAATGACGCTCTATGCACAATAAATAAGACACGTTTAAATCCAAGTTCACGCATAGCAAAAGCAGAAGCATACGTTTTTCCTGTTCCCGTAGCACTAATTAATAACGCACGTTTCTCATCTTTTTTCAAAATATTTTTAAGATTCGTAATAAATCGAACCTGCATACTATTTGGCTTTAATTTGTATCTCTCAAGAGAGGTGACATTTCGCTCTGTTGCAATTTTTCTTTGTTCTTTTATAATTTCATATCTCTGCTTATATTCTTCATAAAAAACATCATAATCAAGCGCATACTCTGAATTCCATAACTCATCAAATTCCTTCAGAATATCCTCAGCCACTTCTCCCTGCGAAGTAGAAACTAATTTTGTATTCCATTCACGATTTGTCGTAAGTGCAGCACTCGTCATGTTGGAACTGCCAATAATAATACGATATACTTCTTCCTCTTTAAAAATATATCCCTTCGTATGAAAACCATTCTTCGCCGAATTTGTGTCATACATTTTGATCCGAATATTTTTTAAAGAATTCAATTTCTCTAATGCCTGCGGCTCACTAAAATCAAGATAATTAGAGGTTAAAATCTCACCTAGGATTTCTCTTTTTTCTAATTCTTTTAATGTCTGGAGCAGCGGCGTCACCCCTCCCAGCGTAATAAACGCAACACTGATTTGGAATTTGTCACATTTTAAAAGTTCATCCTCAATGACCGATAAAACCTTTTTTCCCTCATTGTGATTATTTGAAACAAAGTTTGGTTTATATAATAATTCGGATGCCGTATTACCATTCACATATGCCGTTTCCAAGCCATCTCGAATTAATTGTATTTTTTCCCTTTGCATAACTTGTCCTCCGTTTCAAATAATCCTTTATCAACATTGTAAACATCTTATGGCTTAATTGCAAGGGGGAGATGAAGGTGGGCTGTTGTGGTCTTTAGTTCAATTCTGGATATCATCAGCAGTTTCAATATCCTACCCCTGCAACAATCCTTGAATGATGTTTCTTTTCCTGCTGTCATTGGTTTTGGTTTGTAAACCTCTTTTTTCTGTTTGCCATAAATTAAGGCCTCCTATGTGATTATATTTTATCATAGAAGACCCTAAAGGAATATCACTATTCAATTACAGACTATCTTTTTTTAGTCAAATCATAACCATCCGCATCATTTTCGCTCTTATCATACGCATTGTTTATATACTTTGTCGGATTATCTAAAAAAGTTTCTTCATCAACATAAGCGATGTAAGATCCCGTCAACGCATTTACTGTTTTGCACACATCGCAACTATATTTTTTCGGATTTTGATTAAATCTATTATTGTTAATAATATCATAGACTTTAGATTCCTCATATGTCGTAGAAGAACAACCATCATCATTTGTATGTGGCTCCTTAAGCTTTCTCTATTACTTCGTTTGAAACGCTAAACGTTCTTTTTTATAATTACTATAACAATCTCTCTCTTGAACGAGCATTATCCTGAACAATCCATTCTATAATCTTATACTCCTCCAATTAATTTGTATTGATAACTCACATTTTATTTACTTTTCTCTTGTACAAAATTTATAAAATATAATTTTCTGTGTTAACACCTATTTTCACCCCATTCTATGGTTCTCTTCTCACCTTTCAAAAATACTATCTAGTCTCAGTATATCACACAATTTTATAAAATTCACCATTTTATCATCGCAAGTTTCGACAAAAAACGACACATCTTATTGCAAAATTATTTTTTCTGCAAACAAAGAAAACCATAAGATGTCGGTATTAAAATCAAAAAATCCATCTTATGGCCTCTAATATTTTTATTCTATAACTTATTCGCACTGCTCATTCGGATTCCGCTTCACTCCATCCTCATGACGGCTGACGCCGTATAGTCTCACCCAAAAAATCATCTTTACGAATGCAAGCATTCGACATATGATTTTCGGGTTGCGACTGCACTGCTTACAACTTATTCAAACTCTTGGGCGGAGAGATTTATCTGGCTGTTTCTTAGTACATATTTGTGCATTTTGCTCTTCATATTCATCTTATTTTGCATTTCTATGTACCTCATCTAAAATTTTTAGAGCCAAACTGGAGCCAACTTTAAAAGTATTGTATCAGTCCCCATGATATTTATAACCTCTAATCTTTAAGAAATATTTTCAACATCCTTTTCAATATCTCTTATTTCGCGCTTCATTATTCTATGAAACTGTATTTCAACAAAGCGTTCATCTTTGTCAGACAAATCAATCTGATATATATCCGATAAAATAGCTTTCTTATCATCTAATCCCAAATCATCTAAATTGGGAATATACTTAGTCTCATGCAATGCCATATGCATTTCTGCATATGTCCTAACAAATCTCTTTACCTTAATTTCACCCTCTAATTTATACCTTTTAATCAATTTTTGTACAACATCATCTAAGTGAAAAAGCAAACTCAAATCAGTTATTTGAGAATAGAAAAATAACCATCCATACTTATGTCTTTCAATAATAAAACCTGTAATTTTCAGATTTAATTTCCATTTCAAATACTCAATATTTTCTTTTTTTATAGTCCTAAATAATTCTTCTATAGACTGTTCAATTTTTAAAATACTACTTTTTCTCACCGTTACTTCATTATCATTCAAAACATATCCTAAATATTCAAATGTTTGTGTTACAAATCCTTCATCTTCCTTATCATTTAATTCCAATCCAAGTTTATTTATATCATCACATATACTTCTCTTTACATCATAAAATTTATCTTCATTAACCAATATTAATATATCATCAACATACCTATAATATGATATGTAATCAAGATTTCTATATTTTATATCAATATCCTGCATATATATGTTAGCTAAAGTATTTGAAATAGGTAATCCCTCTGGAACTCCCAATATTCTTTCCTTCTTTACAGTCTTTTCCTTTATTGGACAAAGAAGCGCTTCCGTTCTAATTGCGTTCCATATAATCGAAATAATTTCTGCCTTATGTATCTTTCTTTTTATTATTTTAATCAACTTATCATGATTTATTGAACCATAAAACGATTTCACATCCAATTTTATAAAATGTGTATACATTGGGATTTTTTTTGTAATATCATCTATAACAAGTTGCGGCATCATAGTCTTACATTTATCCCCATATACCCCCACCAGCAATTCATTTAACACTGATGCCGTCAACTTATCTCTTAGCGTAGGCACACAAATTGCTCTAGGTAGTTTAGCAGGTCCTTTAGTAAATAAAAGCTGTTTATATCTTGTAAAATGATAAGAGCCATTCATGGATTTTCTAATAATAATTTCAATATTCTCATCCAAATTTTGTTCAAACTTTCGAGGTGAAACTTTATCCAATCCGACAGACGGCTTGTTTTTTACTTTTTCTTCATAATGTTCTATAAGATGTTTTTTTGTAAATAATTTTTTCCATAAGTACGATGCTTGCATCTATAAAACCCCACATATCCAATATAAACCTACCGGCAATACTATAACACATATCTTTAAAACAAATCGCCAAATCACATTATAATAATATCTGCACCTTACATTTCTCCATTTCTTACTTTTATATTCACCTGTACTACCATGAACTGTCTCATAATAATCAAATGATATATGATTACTGCTTGAATCCAATAAATCGCAATATCTATTGTATATATTCTTAATCAAATCAACATCATCACCATCAATATTGTTTAATTCAAATTCAAGTTTTTGTAACTCTGTATAATTCTTTCTATACTCTCTTGCCTGTTCTGAATATTTTTGTCCATTCAAATATAAAATAACAATGAGCAAAGATATTGTCATAAACACTGTCATCAAGCTTAATTTTTCATTGTTATTCAGCAATGTAAGTATTGAAAATATAATTGTAACACAAGAATAATAAATGTTAATTCCCTGAAAAAATGCTTCCTTGTTTATCAATCTTTTTTCAGCATTAACTCTTGAAATTCTTGTTGTCCATATCTGATCTGATAAATCTTTATATTTTTCCAAGTTATATCCTTCCTATTCTGTCAAGCCCAAATCTACTGATTTTACTGGCTTTGACGATTTTTATTTACCTCAAAACAAAAGCTTACAGTGATGGATATCGTAGTATCATGTACCGAATAGCTGATAAATGGGGTTAATTAATAAAACATCCTCTTTCTTTGCTTTATTAAGGCTATTTTCCCTCTGTTCAACTATGATGATAAACCTTCCGTGTCTAATGGCATCGTGTGCCAACTTCCTTCGTACCATCTGCCATACACTGAGTGCCGGCCAAGCTCCTAGACGGGGTCATGCCCCACGGATAATACCGATGCCGGCTACAGCTCTTGTTTTTTTGTTTGATTGTTACTGGCCTGCATTCAACTGTCTTGGTACTGATCTGCTCAGTGGACGCTACGCCGCCACAGCCTCCTGTTGGTCTTTTGTGAGTGCAGTCCGTTTTGGACTCCATCATTTACGGGTTTCTGTTCCAGAACCCTGTCCAGCCTCCGATTCTTTCCATCAGCTGCTCGACAGAGTTCTGGATTATTTTTCCTGTTCTTTGTTTCCTATGCTGCCATTGATGCCTGTAATGCCGGGCGTTTGATATCCTTCAGCATTTTTTTCGGATCATAAGTTGTCCCTGTCTTTAGGATTGCATATATCACCCTTAGTATCTTGCAGGCTATCACGATCAATGACTGCATCTTTTTCAACGGATTGTTATCTCGTGTTGTGTAATACACATGAAGCTCCTTGAATTCTTCTGCATGGGATACCGCTGATTTAGCTGCCTGGAACAGCCAGTATCGAAGCCGTTTGCGTCCTCTGTGGCTAATCTTTGTCTGTCCTTTATGCTTGCCGGAACTGCATGCCACCAGCCCCATTCCGCTCAACTTCTGGATTTCCTTTACATCATCGAATCTGCTGATGTCACACATTTCTGCCACGATCCCGGACAAAATTTCGCCTACGCCTTGGATTGCCAGTATGTTTTCTGCATACGGTATTTCTCTGCATTTCCTGTGTAATGCACTTTCAATTTCTACAAGCTGTTCATCCAGCTGCAGGATTTGTTCTGCGAACCATTTCACTGCCTCACGGCCTGCATCCTTTCCGTCTGTCAATCCTACACTTTTCTCTGCATATCTCACAATCTCACCGGATCTGCTGTAACCGCGTCCTCTTAGTTTTGCAGCATGCCAGATGTTCCGTAAGCCTTCAGCTCCAAGTTCCGTAATGTCTGACGGAATGGCTGATACTCTCAACACTTCCAGCGTGAATGCTCCATCTATCTTTCCAAATGCGTCCATGTATTCCGGAAAATAGATCTTGAGTTCCCTGTGGAGACGGTTGACATTTCGGATCCTGTCTTCGGTGAGTTGATCCCTGAACATGGAAAGCCTTCTCAGATCTGCATATATTTTTTCCGGAAGATACGGCATTCCATAGTTTCCATCCTTCACCAGATTTGCAATCAGTTTTGGATCTTTTCTATCATCTTTGAGCTGACTGTTATCCTCAATCTCTTTGCTCTGCTTTACTGCATAGGGATTTACCTGGACAACGCTGATCCCGTTCGATATCATCCATGCAGCTAACGCAAACCAGTAATGGCCTGTCGGTTCAAGACCCAGCACAATCTGTTTTTTCTCGTTTTTTGCTGCAAGTTCCAGCACCCATGCCCTGGCATTTTCAAAGCCTTCTGCAGTATTACTGAATTCAAATGCTCCACGGCTCAACTCTCTTCCTCTGACATCAATTGCCCTGATATAATGCATCTCACTGCCTATATCGCATCCTACGATAAGCATGTCATCCGTGATAAAGGACAGTTTGTCGTTCTTGACAAACTTACCTTTTGTTTCCAGTTCCCGCCAGGTATAGGATCTCAACTCTTTTTTTATCACCTCTATCCTTTTATTCAGTTCCTCTTTTGGCAAAAGATTAACTGTTTCATTTTCAATATTTACTTGCTTTTTTGCTTTACTTGTTTTAACATTCATTTCGAGTACCTCTTGTATTTTTAGATTTTACCAACTGCCAGGTCAGTAATAATCTAAATTTACCTGAGGTATTCTTTTTGGTCAATCCCCTTTACTCTTTAAAGTATACAGGAAGCTTCTAAAATGTATTAGGGTTTCTATATACTAAGTGCGATACCTTCTTTCGAAAGCCTATAAAATCTCTACAGATTGTTAATTACATTATCTCCTAAGTGGAAATCATAACTTACGTTATAAACCCTAATACAATTAATATTATACCACATTATAGTGCATTTTGTTCTTCATATTCATCTTATTTTGCATTTTTGTATACCTCGTCTAAAATTTTTAGAGCCAAAATAGTGCCATCATTAGTTTTCATTGTGTTCTATATATTCACTAATTCTATGATCATTTACCTCCATTTCTCTTTCTCTATATTCAGCAAATAACTTTTTATAAATATTATCTTGCTCAAAAATATATAAATTTCGTTCTTCAAGTGTCTTCTTAAACATATCAAACTCCTCATTTCTATTAAAACTTTTCCAAATCCAATACGTGAATTCAATTACCTTGGCTTTGTCAAACTCATTATTATCCTTAATTCTATCATCTATGTCCAAAAGGTATCCTATTATAAAATTTGTTCCTTTCATGCTGCAATGTACCAAAAGAATTAACAATAATAAAAGTTTTTCTTTATCATATATAGCCTCATGCACCAAATGCAGCAATGCCCTTGGTATAGAATAATAATAAAATTTTCTATTTGTTTCGAAACTATAATTAAAAAATAGAGATATATCTATATCATATTTATTTATAATAATCAAATCAACAATAGAAACATATACTTGTGGAATTTCTAACACATTTTGTAGTCCATCTTTCAAAAAGTATTGTACTATTGTTTCGTTTTTTTTATTCTTTAGAAGATTCTTTTTTACATTCCATTTATTCATATTCCGTATAATGGAAAACAGTTCCGAAATATGTTCTACTACTTCCTCTTTTAATCGCTCAACAACATTGTGATTAAATTCATTATCCAAATAATATAATGCGTCTATGATATCTCGAAATCTATTATTTGAAAAAGACTCTTCACAAAACATGTCCGCTAAAACATTACTATCATATTTTACACCATTTTCTACAATTTCTAAATATCTTCTATGCCTAAAACTATTTGCTAATTCTACATAACGAGGATAAAACAGAATAGTGTTATTATACCTCACGTGAAATTTTGGTTGCAACATATTATGTGAATAAAGATCTGCAACAATCATAAAAATATCTGCACGATTGTCCAATCTTGAATTATCATTTTTCATTTGTAACCTATCAAACAAATAATTAATTATTGCCCTATGCTGTTTAGGATCATCTTTTTGAATAATCACTTCTATAATCAATCTTGCCAACTCATCATTATTCGAATCACCAATCCACTCTTGTAATAACTCAATCAATTCATTATTTTCATACTGCTTAGTAAAATATACAGCCAAGAAATATTCATAAAATGTTTTATGTGCAAAATCCAAAACATCTTCATCGATTTCTCGAATTAATTCAGTTCTATCAACTAAATATTCTGAATATTGTTTTACAGCATCACCCCAGTTTATTTCATCATCAACCTCTATAGCATTAAATACAGATTGTTTTAGCTCTTCATAATTAAATTTATATCCAATATTTTCTGTTACATGAGAATATTTATAATATGCAATTTTAGGTACAACAGAATCTATACCTAGAATATTCTTAGCTTTCTCGCTCAGTATAAAAGCACCTTTTCTATCTTCTCTAACTGTCAAAAATGTTTCTATACATTTTTTATAAAATTCCACTCTTCTATTAGGCAAATTTTTCTCTATATCAAAAATAACTAATGCAAGTATAAGCACAATAGGATTTCTAACTAAATTTTCGCATCTGGCTCTTTTTACCTCATCAGAGAATTTTTCCCAAAAATCCTCAAATTCTTTTTGTGGATAATAAGAACAAAACCAATTGTTACTATACCTTCTTATTTGTTCCTCTCCAAAATCATTTATTTTTATATGCAAAAAACTTTCGTCAAAACTATTTCTTAAATATCCCGCCTCTCTTGTGGATATGATAAATCTGTTGAGATAATAAATTTCACAAAAACTTGCAATTTCATTTCTGACTTTATCTCTTACTGCCTGTGTTGGTATTTCATCAAGTGCATCTAAAATAATCAAGCATTTACCCTGGTTCAAAAATTCTGCTAATACTTTTTCTATTTCTGAAAATCTCATTTTAGTTCTTTTTATTTTCTTACTAAACTCAGTTGCAATACACCAAAGTAAATCTTTTTTATTTTCCCCGATTTCTTTCGCATATTCCTTTAAATCAATTTTAATCTTCACAGAGTACGAATTATACATTTTCTCATAGTTACAAAATAAATAATTCAATGTGGTAGTTTTTCCCAATCCAGCTGCTCCAATCAAAACTATTTTATTTCCAATATTAAAAAAATCTTTAAGTTGGATTAATTCTATCCTCTCAAGTCCATTTCTGTATACATCTCGTGATTCTTTTGTCAAATAATACGAAAAGGTATTTTCCACATAAAATTTATTTATATCTTGTGCTTTTTTATTCTCAGCCCCTGATATACCAGTAAATCGAATAATTCCATACTCCTTTTTACAAACTTCATGATATGCGTCAATCTCCTCATTATTGATTTGCACTTTATTATTTACTAAGGATGAAAAATATTTTTTCATATTTTCTTCACTTTCAGATATTTTTGATACGATATCCCTGTGTGATACTGTCATCAACTGAAAAACAACATTCAATTCTGGGAAATCTAATATCATTTTATGCAAATATTCTTCGTATAATACCTTTATTTTTCTGACAAATTCTCTTGCCTCTATATGATTAACCGTTGGACATTCCTGATATATGTAATCTTCTATGCAATTAATATATTGTTCGTTACTCAATCCATCTCTAATTGAACAGAAGTAATTTTTTATTATCTCTATAAAATTCCTACTTTGAACAAGCTGATAAAAAGCATTACAATCTAAAGATGTATCTGCAAAAGAGTTCATTCTTTCAACAACAATATTATTAATCCTATTATTTAGTTTTTCTCTCCTTCTTTTATCAATCCAATTAGTACATATTGCTTCACCAACCGCCAATGATATAGATAAGATAATATCTTCCCACATTTTGAAATCCTCCTTTGTATATTTTTATTGTCATTTTCTTATACTTCCTATTCTGATATATTATCATAATTTATCCATTTTTTCCATTAATAAAATAATTTAGACTTCCTGCACCTCCTTGGCTATAGCCATTGCTACATACTCTATTAACTTGTTATCCAACAGCTTATGCAGTCTTGCCATCGACTGCTCTGTTGCCCTCAGGGCAGCCTCCACTTCTTCACACTTTATCCGGAACATATTTCCGTCTGTAAACCACACTTCACCATAACCATTGTCCATATTATATACACATTCCACGATATTATCCATTCTGTTATCTTGCATCTCACCAATCCATCCTTTCCACGATCTTGCTAAATAAGACCTGTTATGCGACCCTATCTGCTGTTCAGTACACTCTTTTTCCTTTCCTTACAAATATTCGTATCAATCTACTCCGCAACAGCATATCTCTTCAAAAGTTCCAAAACATCTGCTTTTTCCTGCAACAGCTCTGTCATATCACTCATATCATTAATCTTGCACTTGTAAAACTCCATATCATCTGACAATTTCTTCTTTTCCTTCCGAAACTATAATACTTCCTCTTTCAACCTTACACACTTAATTGGTAGATTCTGTGACAAAACAAATATCAGATTTCTGTTCCCCAAATTTTTCAATATAAACCTCCAATTTATTGTTATTTATAAATCAGCTATCATTCCACACATAAACGCATGCCTCCATAGCCAGTTAATCTTGAATTTGCCTATTACAAACCCCAAAAAACCTTTTCAAAATTTTCAACATAATACCGTATATTTTTACGTCCTTTTTGAATGATTATATGTCCCTCTGCTTCTAATTTTTCTTTCTGTGCTTCAATACCCTTTGGATATTTTGCATTTAATTCTCTATTTGCTTTCAATGTTCTCAACTATGGGGTTTCATCCTTGGAACACTGATAGAGAGCCCATGCCACAATAGAAACAAAAATCCTTGTTGCAATTGATTCTATAAAATCTGCACCACACAATTCTGCAAAATATTCTCATGTTTTTCAACTCATTTCTGGTCTGCAATGATTTGAGTTTTTTGCATATCCCTATTATCATACAACATAGCATTAAAATCTTTTTATCTTCGTTTGCCATTTTTTACCTCCTATTTTATGATAACTTATTTGTCTTATCTATACAATGAGATAGTTTAAACCCATTCATTTGACAATCTCATTAATTTTATTTGTTGCATTATCCTTGTCCAAGTTGTTATTCTGTTCATGTTATTCCTTTTTATATCAATCTATAAATCCAGCTCTGTAATCATAATAATGCCCTATAAAATTTGATTGAACATTGTCCTTAATAGAAATTTCAACACTACTATCCGCCAATTGCAAACATCGGAAGTTCATCCCCTATTCACCTCTACAAATAAAGCCAAACCAGAGCCACTTTATAAAACAAATACCGGAAGCCCCATCCCACAGGGCTTCCCGCTGTTTTTACCTTATTCAAACTCAATTCCAACATCTATATGTTGTGGTTTGTCACTTCGTTAAAGCGGGTATTTTGTATGTTCAGCCTACTTATTCTAGTGATTTTTTGAGTTCGCGGGATTTTTTGCTTACATTTTGCTAACAACTTTTTATAATTTCTTCTCCACTTTCTGCCCAATCCAGCAATGGAAATTCAAAAAAATTTTCCATCTTGGACTAATTTTGAGCTAATTATATTTATTAGTCCATGGAAAAGTCCTTATTTTTCAGTATTTTTCGTTAAGCGCTTAGACTAAATCTTTTTTTTAGCCAATTTTGTTGCAATAGTGCCAGTAAATTACTTATAGTACACATTTTCTTTGGACTTACTAATTAACTATTGCCAATTGGTTTCCAGTTTATTATAGTTAATTCAATCATAACATGCAACCACTATTTTGACCCCACCTACCGTTTTGCCCTTACTCTCGCTAAAAGCTTGTCTTTATGACTTGTGGAAATAGCATTTTTTTCTATCTTCGGGCCATAAGAAGAAATATAACTAGCGTCTTTCAACTTTTGACATAAGGCCTCATTTATTGCATTTTTCTCAAGCAACACTTCATGTCTTTTATCCATTTGTTTCAAAGTTTGATATTCCTTCGGCATTTTGGCAAACATATTTTCAATCTCGCTAATGCTGAATACTGAAAAATATTTTATCATAAATGCTGGTCTATCCTTAACCTCCAACTTATCCCATGTTTCCTGCACATACTTCTTCAATATAGAAACATGTGTATCTCTAACGAAATCAAACACTTCTCTTGTCATTTGTGATACATTTACTCCATTAAGAATTACGGCTTTCTTCTCATCATCAAGATTTGATTTAAATAAAACATTTATTGTAGTCAGTTCAAAGTTTATGTTGGATATATCCTGTTCAAATTCCTTCCAGTAACGTTTAATAAATAAGGGTAATAATCTGTCAAATGAAGATTGTATTTCATTATACCTACTTCTTGTATATTTAAAATACCTTTGATCAATCATTTTCTGTACTACATTTTGATTATAATTATTCAAATTATCCCCCAATGATTCCATCTCGTAATTCTGCAAGATTTTCTCAATAGTTTCATTTTGAATATTTTTCTTTAGAATTTCTTTTACATGTACATCATCAAGATTCTCATCTGAAATCAATTCATCTATGTTTGCATCTACAAAATCGCACAATTCATCGGTAAACTTGTATTTTTCTTTGTACGTATCCAAATTTTCAATGGTTGCCAACATCTTATTTTCAGCTAAAAAAGTATCAACAAGCGGTTTTACCTCTTCATTACTTGCATCTAAAGTTCTATACCATTCTTTCAAATCTTCCATTACAATATCCATTTTCTGAATAAGCTGAATTGATAAGTTTTGATCATACTCAAGAAGCTTAATACATCTAAATACCGTATCTATATCTTCCTTTGTATTGGCTTCCGTAGGCAAAATCACCTCTGTAACAAAATCATATATATTACGCTCCAAATAGTCAGTAACCAAACAATCCTTTTGCTTTAATATATATGTATAAATGTTTGTCTGAAAATCAGCAATTGATTCCCCAAACTTAAAATTAATATAATTTTGAAGCATAACTAATGATATTTCAAAAAGTTCATTATTAAAAATTCCTTTTATGATAATATCATTCACGGTTTCTAAATCAACATTTCTCAACTTAACCTTAATCTGAGTCAATACCGCCACTACCTTTTCCGCACCCGAATCCTGTAATTGTTCAATTATTTTGTCCGATTCAGCAATAAATGTACAAATTGAATATTGGGGATGCTCGTCATCTGCTGCAGTATCTTGCAGAACAATATCTTCTACTGTAAGATACATAAAAATATCTTTTAAGTATGATACCTTATCCTGATATCCAAGACCATCATCAGAGCATATATCATACCAAAACAACATTTTCTGCTGTGCAATATTTCTTATATATTCTGCTTTATTCTTGGCTCGCACATAATATTCTTTAATAAATCTTCTACTATCTGCATCATTTTTTGCCAGTTGCTTTGTAAATGCAGATTTCTTTTTCGATTCCGAATTGTCATTATAAAAAAAGTCAGCCAAATCAAAATTCAAGCAATCCTTTTGCCGTTCAAGTTCATAATCAAACAAACGATCAATAACATTACGTGGATGTATAATTCTATAATTCCAATCAGAATTTCCAGCATAGTTACGCACATTGATAATGAAGTTTAACTCATCAGCAGTAACACTTCCAGACAAGAAATAATTAATATACATTTGATAGGTATCGTCTATATACCCATGTCTGAGCATAAATACGAGTAGACCATTTTTTCTCACATTCTCGCCTAATACTTTATCTGCACCATACTCCTTTATCAACGCCTTCATCGTCTTTGAGCGTAACATGTACAGATTCTTCTGTTTATCGAGTAGATTTTGAACAATCTGCTTACGATGTTTCTTGTCTCGTGCGATTGCTCTATCACATTTTTCAAAATAAGTTATTCCGTCTGAACATCTTAGCTTTTCTATATCGTCCTTATTCTTATTTTGTTGTCCATTATTATAATAACTAGTATTTGATGGGTAATAAAAAAAAGTTGCTGTTCCCGTTCCCATTTGTGATAGAGAAAATTCATCTTTTAAAATTTCACTCTTTGTATAGGTTGTATTATTCACCTGAATTTTTGTGAACACACCTCTATCTCCAACCAATTTCTGAATAAAAGCCAACTTAATATCCTCGACATCCAGCATCCCCAAACCATCAGATTTTTCTTTTTCTCCCATCGCGATTTCTATCTCCTTCTCCAAATCACCCGACATTTCCTTTACGAAACTACTTTTGTCATGATAAGCTTCCTTTATTATCCCCTCCGACTCTTGTAATTTTGCAAATTCTCGAGGATACATATTCTTAAAGATTATAAGTGAAAGCATCTGTACATCTTGAAGTTTATCAAGATCCTGACTATCTTTTATATTCTTTTTGAAAACAATAAATTCATTACAAATATTGTTAAGTACTCTCATATCAGAAATAAAAGGTGCCACATTTGTAATATAGTCATTAGGGATATCAAACTCCAAGCCCTTGAATTTTAATATCTTTAATTTTCGTTTTAAATACTCCCCTGAGTTTGTCACATCAATATAAGGTACAACTGGTATAATAAAATCAAATAATTTTGTCCTATCTTCACTATGAAATATGTCATCTTTTAAGGCATAAATAAATACAATTTTTCTTTGAATAGCATCATAACTATTAATTATCTTATTTATCTCTCTAAGCTTTGTATAAACTTCCGGAGTGTCAAATCTATCAAGATCTTCTATGACAATAAGTGTATAATTAGTTTCCTCAAAAAAATACAAAATTTCATCCATATTTTTATTTAAAGATAATGCCTCATCTTTTTCATCTGCCTTTATCACGGCTTTGTCTGCAATATTAATCTCAATAGATCTCCACTTTGTATTTATCCATCTAAACAGAACAGTCATAATTGCTATTATAACCATTCCCATTACACCAGTACATAACACATAATAGAGTACTCTCTCTCCAAACAATATGGACATCATATTGGAATACGCATTTTTTAACTCTTCTAGTTTCCCTGGTGCAAGGAAAAACATCAGTCCTATTATTAATGCTCCGGTGAATATCACATGCATAAGGCTTATGCCTAATGAAACTTTATGAAGTTTTCGATATCTACTCTGGGGAATTTTTGAATAATGAACTTTATAAAAAAGTTGCTTAAGGATCCCCTCCTCTAATTGTTTTTCAAAATTGTCCCCATCCCCTTGCTGTACCGCATCTTGATCATTCTTTCTGAACATAGCCAGAGAAATATTAATATACTTGATACTCGGATGAATCCTAAGAAAGGTCTCTATAATACTACTTTTTCCTGCTCCATAAGGGCCTGCAAGCGCTATATTGGTAATATTTTTATCGTTTAATGCCCACTCCAATGCCCTCAAGTATTCTGATACATTCTCAGCATTATCTGTTGGGGCCAGATCAACATAACCATAATCTTTTGTATTATTGACATTAAGTTGCAATTTATCTGCACATCGTACAATAGCATTCTTTACCTCATAAACAAAAACTCGAAAGGCCTTTATAAAATTGGCAACTATTACATGTCTTCTTTTCGTTTTCTTCATTGACTTCCCCTTCATTTCTTATTTTTCTAGTGTTAATATCTAAATAGCGCAAGGTTAAAATTCACAGTCACTGTGACTATAGTTCGTCGCTTTTTTCGTCGCTTTTCAGCGACGAATTATTTTAATCTATACTGCTTACCTTTTGTTTTTCCATCGTCAACAAGTTTGTCCAATGAAACCAATTCTTTTAACAATTCCTTTGTTCTTGTATCTTTAAGACCAAGAACCACCGTGATTTCCGATGTTTTATGCCATTCCCCATCTGCCATAAAATTTAAAATCAAAGAATATTGTTTCATCTTTTTAGTCATTTTTTTCGCCGCTTTTTCTTCAGTTTCTGTTATGTCAGTACCTTCCTCCAAAAACGCCGGATGAATCGGTATCCTAATCCTCATAGCTCGTCTATCTTCATCCGTAAAGAATTCTGCGCGTGGAGAACCGTTCTTTTCCAGTTCTTCTTGTATTGTCGGAATCCCAGAAGAATGACCTTCTGACAAATCCAATTCTTTCAAAAATTCTCCCAATCTTCTGTTACGATAGTGTCTTGAAACAAATCTTTTACCTTCTGCTATCGTCTTTTCGGAAATGGACCGGTCGATTCCGGGGAAATTCATAATATTAATGCAATCCGGCTCTATCTCTATTGTAACAGGCTCACAAGACATATAATCTCTGTGGTAAAAAGCATTAACAACAGCCTCCTCAATTGCCTGATACGGATAATTCATAATCCGCAAAGCTTCCATTTGATTTGGAACCTTGATTACTTTTTCTCGTATAAAAAGATTTCTAAATCGTTCCATTGTTGCCTGAATCATCTGTGGTACGGAACCTGTAATATTAGGAAAATCCTCGCTTACACTTGGATTTTCTATACTCCCCTGCGGAAATGACGTCATCTGAACATAGGTGTATGGGAAAAAACGGTCCGGATGCTCACAAAACATCATGATTGCCACATTTTGAATATAACGTAGTTCCGGCGGTCCTACCAGTAACTGCATATCTTCTAATATCTCCTCTACACCCCGTTCTTTAACTTGTTTTGCTAATTTACTACCTGTTTTTCTCAAATGATCTTCCAAAAGGACAGGTGAAATGTCATCAAAAATAGCCTTATGATTCGCTCTGCAATCATAAGGAGTCTGGTCTGACATATTAATCAATTCCCTTTCCTGCTCAGCATTTGCCTTAACAGAACTGGTTAGATAACGAATATAATAATTATACTTCTTGTCCTTTTTGCTGGTAACATGTTCTGGTGATTTGTAAGGACGCTGCTGTCCGGTTCTCGCCACAATAACAAGAATCCATTTTCCATCAACTTCTAGCGGAATCACTTTGGGAAAATATGGTGGAGAAATCATATTGTTGTAACTGAGCATTTCTTTTTGAATTTCATCCAACATGTACTCCAGAATTCCTTTTACCGGACGTACTGCTATTCCATTTTTCTCTTCAACACCGACAACAATATATCCACCACCATCATTGTTGTAATCATTTGCAAATGCACAAACACTATGATAGATGTCATCCGGGTTCCATCCTGCTTTGAATTCTATGCGGTCTGATTCAATTTTTCTTTTGTTTAACAAATCTTCTACGCTTATTTCAAGTTCCATAGTGTCCTCACTTTCCAAGAAAGATTATTTATTAATATACACTTTACTATCAAATCTAATCATGTAATCATATTCAGCTTTGCCTTCTTCATTATTTTGACATTCTTCAGCAACACCTCTGCGGGCCTTCCCTCTTCAAGATGGAGACCGACAAATTTCTTGAATTCCGGTTCGCAATTTTGATTCAATGTAGTGTACCTCGCTTCCTAGTAAGATTATAACTCATTAGGTCGAGGTGTTACAACTATATTTTACCACAACAGCTTTGCTGGATTGGGTTTCAAGTGATAGCGGTTTGAAAAATGGGGAAACTCAAACGTCCACAGCTTTGAATTTTAAGTGTAAAACTTGTACAATGGAAATATAAGTTTCACGGATTCAGGTGTCAACTAATAATTTCCATAATCGTTTATATGATACAGCCATAACAATATCTCCTACTCTGACTCCATATCGTCTATATTTTACACATTTATTATATCAATTAAATTCGGAATAAACTCTCTAAAGTACCTTCTATTTTTCCAATCATTTATATTACCAATAAATGCTATTCTATATTTTGCTCTGGTGCATGCAACATTAAGTATATTAGCTTTCTTTACTACCCAATTCATTGCACCTGCACTTTTATTTGAACAACCTAATACCAAAAGTACCTCATTCGCGTCTTTACCTTGAAAAGTATGCACTGTACCAACACAATTTTTCGTCCACTGTGACAAGATTTCCTTATCATATCCTTTTGCTGAAAAGTAGCTAATGATAAACTTACGCATTGATTCCGCAACTGTTCTAAAAGGTGTAATTATAAAAATCTTATCATTTGTCTCAAACAAATCTGAATATATATGTACTGCATCTTCCATTAATTGGCATACTCTCTCAGCTTGATTTTTCACAAAATGATCCTTGCCACCATTTTCTACTCCTTCAACATTAATCCATCCAGATTTTTTTATCAAAAATGGATTTTCTGGTTTCAAATATTCTTCCTTCTTATTTGTTTTATTAAACATTCTATTGTCATATGAAATCAAATTTGAAATAGAAAACATTGGTTCTATGCACCTTCTGTGAACAACCAACGGACAACCAACCTGGCGTTCCCCGATCATACCGTTAAACTCATTTATATTATCAGCAAAAGTCTGAGCTGAATTTTCAATCACCTTATATTCATTTGCTACACAAGTACTATCAGCCAGTATGTCAATTAGCACTTTAGGAATTGTTACAACAGGTTCTACTTGCAATGGATCTCCCACAACAACTGCTCGCCTTGTTCTATAAATTGCTCCTAAAGCAGACTGTGGAACTGCTTGTCCAGATTCGTCAATGATAAGCATACCTAAGCTCATATTCCCAGCATGTTTTAAAAATCTTCCCACCGAAGCAAAAGTAGAAGACATCACAGGTATCACTACTGACAATGAATTAAACAAATGTGGAAACATCTGTTGTTTTTCTGCTATTGTATATTTTCCATTGTTATATGCTTCATATACAAACAGATTTCTTTTTATATATGGTGATTCCAAAATAAACGCTTTTCGCACTTGTAATGAAGCATAAAACAATGCCTCCCTAGCCATATCATATTCCTCAAATGTCCATGGACACGCATTCTGCGAGTCCTCAGATTCTTTAATATTTATATAAAAATTTTTATCTGCAAAATTATTTTTGTATTTGTTTTTCAAAGACCCATTATTTCCATATATTTTTTCTTCAAGTATCTGTACTTTCTTTGCTAAAGCAGCGATTATACTATATTGCTTTTCAATTTTTGTACATACTTCTTCTGTATTTCTCACAGCCAAACTATATCTACGTTTAATATCTTCGTGCTTAATTATTAACTCATCGACATATTTTTGTTTTTCAGCAACATGCCTACCTATTTTCCCTATTCCCAAAAGGATAATTAGTTTCTTAAAAATAGAGCTATGTTCCTTAATATACTTAATTTCCCCTTCCTGCTCTAAAGTCTCCTGTTCATTACTTTCTAATTCCGTTCTTACCTCATTTAACTTTATATTTAATTGCTCCTTTTCTATGAGCAACTGTTTTAAATCCAATTTACTCTTCGCTAAATCCTCTCCTTCTTTATAAAAATCATCCAAGAGTTTTTGGTCTTTTTTAATGCCTTCTCTTAATAACAAAACCTTTTTTTTAGCTACATTAAACTTATCAACAGCTTCCTCCCACGAAATACTATCTTCTCTTGCAAGATCTAATGTCACTTTATCCGAAGCATCATTTTTTTTAGCGAATACACAAGATTCTAAAACTTCAGTAACATAGGATTTTCTTCCCATACGAGCTGATATTAATCCCCACGCACCTCCTTCTTTTCCCAAAAGATTATCTGCTACCGCCGAAAAATACACTTCTTTATTTATTTTTCTGTCAAAGTAATCTGTCCTAGTTTTATCCTTTCCCATATCGCCAGATTTCGGTAAATCGAGTGTGACATTTTCTACAGCTCCATTATTATTTGATACCACAAGAATTCCATATTTAGAAATTTCTTCTGGTATTTCATAATATTTTTCTGTATAACTAGCATTTGATGCGGATTCAACTTTCCTAGAAACAAAATTACTACCACCTATTCCATATTTAATTAAAACTTCTGCTAATTGGACAACATTTGACGCTATTATTTCTTTCAAAAGAGTTGTTTTTCCCGTTCCTGGTGGTCCATTTACTGAAAATATTTTTTCCTTTCTATCCTTTTCTGATATTGCTATATTTATAGCTATTTGCTGCATTAATGTCGGAGAAAACTTTGATGGATATTTTCCCATTGGAAATCTATCTACCTCCAACCATTTTTTCATGGAATAAACATCGCTATCTATCATTATCCTTTTTTGTTTTTCTGCCAATAATGAGGTGGTATATTTTATTAAATTCTCATTATTCTTATAGTTTTTCTGAATTCTTTCTATTTCGTCCAAGTAAAAGCTAAAAAAGTCACTCGTTTCATCTTCTTTCTTTAAACCTTTGCATGCATAAACCTTATTCGAGGCACCTTCTAACCCTACTTGACTTTCATTCTCAACTCCTAATTTGTCAAACACAATATTTTTAACTATCGTTATGTCTGTAAACTCCAGTATTTGTATATCATTCTGTTTAAGTAATTCATTTACATCTTCATTTAACTTGCATATGTCTTCTTGCATAATATTAACATTTATGCCCTCGGCTTTTATCATACAAAGTACAGCATAAAAGAACGGACTAACTTGCACGCCTTCTTCTGTAATTTTTCCATCTAAATCTATCTGAACAGAAAAAGCATAAAACCGTCCTGTTAATTCATTTATGTCCGCATATTTTTCCATATCCAATTTGCACTTTTCAGCCATTTTTTCAACGAAATCTTTAGTTCTATAACAGCCACAATAAATATTTGCTCGATTATATAACCTCTCATCAGATTTGTTCTTCTGCCTCAAATACTCATTATGAGCCTTGTATCTTTTTAATGGCAAACTTCTGATACTGTATTCATTGTAATACGCATCAAACGAAATATTCTGTTTTCCCTCTTTTATTGTTAAAGCCAATGCCGGATAATCTGATGGTGTAAAATATTCTTCTAATTTCCAAAAATTAAATATCTTGTTACATTCCACTGTTAAAGAGCTGTTTATCATTATATACCTACTTTCCTAAATTCCTGAAAGACTGAAACATCGTAAACTGAAGTCATTTTTTTAATTTCCTCTGTAAACGTCGATTTTCCAGTTCCGTTTTTTCCAAAAATAAATGTAATTTTTTTATCTAATTCCAATTCACTGTCTTCAAAAATATCAATCATTGATAAATCAATCTTCATTTCGCATAATCCCCTTTGCAATTTAATATACGCCAAACAGAATATTATCCAAAATCACTCAACAATTTTGCTTACATTCTGCTTACATCAAAATCAGGAAGCCCCTATTTACAGAGCTTCCCGCTATTTTCTTTCTATTCAAACTCGATTTCATAATAGCATTTCTGTGTGCGTTCATTGTTAATTTTTCTCTTATTTTCACATATTTTATTGATATTTACTTTCATTACTTTTATTTGTCCTTTCTCTTAACATCATAAAAACATCATTGATGCTTTATTTCCAAAACATCCCCGACACCACAATGAAGTTCCTGGCATATGGCATCAATGACTTTAAGATTAACAGGTTCGTTTTTTCCAAGCTTTGCTAATGTAGCATTGCTGATTCCTATTTTATCCCGAAGTTCTGTTTTTTTCAAGTGCTTATCTATTAGAGTTTTCCATAGTTTGTCATAGCAGATCATACATATTTCCTCCCAACTCCACATGATTTGTAACATTTTAGGCAATGTTGATATCTCAGTTTCTATTTTTGTATTATATATCTATTTTTCTGTTTTGTCAACTTTCCATTCTGCTTTTTCAGAAAAATATTTCAGAAAACAAGAAAAAAAAATGTATTGACATGCACTGTGCATATGGTAATATATTCACAGAAACAGAATAAAAGTTCAATAAAACAGAAATATAATTTAGGAGGACAAATATATGTTAAAAAATCAGTTATTCGGAGTTGAGGTAGAAATGACAGGGATTACAAGAGAAAAGGCAGCTCGAATCATTGCCGATGTTCTTGGAACCACACCTTCTCGACCAGAATCCAGTTGTTACCACGCACGCACAATCGTTGATCAGGCGGCTCGCAAATGGAAAGTTATGAGAGATTCATCCATTACTGCAATAAGAAATGATGAAACAATGGAGCCAATCGATGAATACAGGGTAGAATTTGTAACGCCGCCTCTTCGGTATTCAGATATTGAGCTTCTTCAGAACATCATAAGGAAGCTCAGGGAAAACGGAGCAAAATCTCATAGCAGCTGTGGTATTCATATCCATGTTGACGGGGCAAATCACACCGCAACATCTCTTAGAAAATTAGTAAATTTTATGACATCCAGACAGGATTTAATTTACGAAGCACTTCAAATCGGCAATCGCGAACACAGCTGGTGCCACAAACTTAACAAATCTCTCCTTGATGCAATGAAAAAGGACAAGAACCTCACAAAGGAAAAGGCAGAAAAAATATGGTATAGCACAGCAAATGATGGTTACTGCGGTGGCATTGATCACCAGCATTATAATGAGACAAGATACCACGGTGTAAATCTCCACTCTTTCTTCACAAAGGGAACTGTCGAATTTAGACTTTTCAACAGCACTCTTCACGCCGGAAAACTCAAAGCGTATATACAATTTTGCTTGGCAGTATCTGCATGGGCTATCACTTCGCAGGAAAAAATCGTATTTCGGTCAATGGTCGGGTACACACCGGAGCAAAAAGTTACAATCATGCGAAATATCCTCACTCATAGACTCGGACTTTATGGTGATGAGTTCAAAACTTGCAGGCTTCATCTTATGACACCACTTAAAAAAGCTGCCGGAATGGCTTGTCGAGCAGCTTAGTAAAAGTGCTGGCCTATCGGCACAACGGGGAGATTGGAGAATAATATGAGAAAATTATATGTAGCATACGGAAGCAATTTAAACTTGGAGCAGATGGCTCATAGATGCCCCTCTGCGAGCATTTATTGCGTTGGACAATTAAATAACTGGGAGCTTGTTTACAGAGGCAGTACGGTCAATTCCCATGCAACAATAATAAGGAAGCACGGTTCATATGTTCCTGTTCTATTGTGGAACATTGAACCAACAGATGAAAAAAGATTGGACATATATGAGGGATTTCCTAAATATTATTATAAACAAAATGTTATGGTTGATATAGGCGGAAAGAAGAAAAAAGCAATGGTTTACATCATGGATCAGGATCAGAGACCTGGTAGACCATCCAATGCATACATTGAAACCATTCGGCAGGGATATATTGATAATGAACTTGATTTAAGCATTTTTGAGAAATCTTTGGAAAGAAATTCCATTGAATGTTTTTCGATATTATGATATAAAAAAAGACGTTCGATCCTTGAACGTCCTTTTTTATGACATTTAGTGTTGCAGCACTATTTGTCTGACGAAATCAAGGAGCCGGTTCTGGTGTGGGTGATTTTTGCATAGTCATTCGGCACCCTAACAATCAGTTCATCGAGTTCACAATGCAAAGCCTCGCATATAAGATCAAGGTGTTCTAAGTTCACCCTATCTGTGTACTCATGGTACAATTCGCTAATTGTATTGGGTCTGATTCCAGTCGCCCTTGCCAGATCTGCCTGGCTCCACTTCATTTCGCCGAGCTTGGTAGATAGTAAAATTCTTATCATACGTCGTTGCTCCTTCCGTTATAAAATAGCATTTTTTGACAACTTTTTGTGTCGTTTGTTATTTTATAGCGGATTTTGTTATATTCTAACGAAGTCAGATATAAACATTATGTAAGAGCAACAACCAGTGACTCTGTTTACTTAAGAAGAGAATTCACCTTTTTCTGCACTGCCTTAGCATCATAGCCGGCTGCTTTTAACCGTTTGCTTCTAGTGGGTTCATTCCCCCATTTACCATCAATTACTTCTTTTGCCAGTTCCGCAACTGTCTTTTTCGCTTTGTCGGAAGCAGTATTTTTTTTGCTTCCTGCGGTTGTTTTTTTCACTTCAGAGCCATCTGAAAGAACAATAGCCGTGTGCCCGTTGGAGCGCAGCACATCGCCTCGTTTCAAGTATTTATCGCTCGTAAGGTATTTTTTATCTGTCAACTTTTCAAATTTCTTTGTTCTGACAAGGGCCGAATCCTCATTTCCGGTATAGATATCCTTTGAGACTGGAATACCTGCTGCATTAGCACACACAGCAACCAATGCAGAACAATCCGTTTCGCATTTAGTTTTAATTTTTGATAAATCAAACCCGACCTTTTTTGCCTCAACAAAGCATGTCGTTCTCTGCGACTGATCATAACCAATATGATCATTTGCGCAAGCCTGCTCCATTGCCTTTGCCATTTTTTCAGCTTCTTTTTCATTCTTTGGTCTCAGGACAGAAACCCAATTCTTGTCATACCAATCGCGAAGACACACTTCTTTTCCTGTCTGATCCCCTGCTGCTCCTCCCCGAGCCTTTCCTCTTTCATCAATAGATGCATGTCCAATTTTTACTGCCATAATATAGTCCTCCTATTTTGATTTAATTTGTGAAATAGCCTGCATTACCTTGTCATAACCAACCATAGCGGATAGCCATGATAAAAACACCAATGCAATCAGATATACTGCCATTTTGTCGCTCCACGCTAATCCTTCAAGAACGATATAGGCAATTCCAATCGCCAACGACAACACTACCGCTGTTGCTCCTGCCAAAAGGTTCGAATAGTATTTCCTTTTGCACTCATCAAAACATTTTTTCAATGCTTCCGTAAACAGCCCTGTAAGTGTCGATACAATGAGTAGTACCATCAAAAATGTTTCAATCGTCATCCTTACCAACCTCCATCTTTTCTTCTTGATCTTTCTTTTCTTCCAGTTCCCATTTATGTTCCCTGTTGCGATCCTTAGTTGTCCTTATCCATCCACATATGCCAGCTTCGCCGATCGTCGCAGCGACCACTGCACAGGCATATGTTTCCGGAATCGCCATACATTCTCGAAAAATACACAACATCTGCCAATTAAACCAAATAAAAAAGATAAACATCAGAATCAATACCAGATTCAAAGTGCCTACCTTTTTCACTAACTGTTTAATTTTTTTCAATGGGTGGAAGTCTTGCTTTTTAACCATGCCTACCTCCTACAATCCAATTTGTGTAAAAACAAATCCAACGACAATCCCGATAACCGTAGTTACAACATAACCAACGACTTTTCGCCACATTTCGCCATCTTTGTTTTCCAAAGACACAAGGCGCTTCCCTTGTGCTTCCTGCTCTTTAACCATGCTTTCAACACTCTGTGCCAATTTCTCTATTGATACCGTGAGTGCGTTAATCTGCTTGGTGTTTCCCTCAAGTTGCTCAATTCGTCGGTTTTGTCTGTGATCTTCATCTTCGATTCGTTTCTGGTATTCCTCATACTCAGCTCTTGTAATCGGTTCTTCCATATGCTTTCCACCTCCTTTCAAATAACATAAAAAAAGAGCCTTACGGCTCTAATTCACTTTTCATAAAGTCATACTGTTCTATAACTTTGTCTGCAATTACTTTATCATCCGAAAATTCTTTGTCATTTTTTAATAGCTGAATTTCCGTTGCCTGTCTGGCCACAATCCCCCCAAGACGATGTATAATTTCGTCCTGTTTCTCAACCATATCAATATAAAGTTCAAGCAGTTCCAACATATTGTCTTCATCCATTATCTGTATCAGCCTCCTTCGGACTGTGCGTAAGAACAAAATCCTCAAATATTTTCTTTTCCAATGCCCTGCAGTCACAATGATCCATCAAGGCCTTATAACTCATAAGAGTGGAGCGGGCCCTATCGAGATCTATTTCATAATCCCGATAAAGCTCCTGTATTGTTTTCAAATGCCTCTTCATTCTAAGGCTTGTGCTTTTTCTTAAACGAACATCAAAAGGACGAATAGTATAGCCGACAAACTCCATGCCGTGTGAAACGGGGCGAATTGCTGTTTTATTATTCAATCGAAGCTTCAGAACATCCCCTAAAAAATCAGAAAACATATTCCTGTATCTGTGCAGCAATTCCTTATCCGGCGATAAAATAATTACATCATCCATATAACGAATATAATACTGTATGCCCTCTTTCCTCTTGGCCATTTGATCCATAGGGTTCAAATACATATTGCCATACATGTGCGACAACCCGCCGCCTATAGCAATCCCAACATCCCATAACATTTCCTGATCCGGTATTTCCAACGGAGACTTAACTCCAAGTGGAAGACCAAATGCTCTGGAAGCATGGCACACATAATGTTCAAGAAATCGTACAGCCTCCTTGTCTCCTATCTTTTTCCGAATAATATTCATAAGCACTTCGTGATCCATTCGATAGAAGAATTTCTCCACATCCATTTTCAGGTAATACCATCTCTCGTTGCTTCTTTCCACAAAGTCAACCCAACCTGCTAATCTCTGCATTGATTTAAGCTGCCCTCTGTCTTCTATGCAAGAATAGGTATCGTTAATCATTCCTTTGCAAACTATTGGATTGAGTACATTGTATGCAGCCCTTTGAATTACTTTTGTTGTATAATCAGAAAATATTACTTTCCGCAATTTCGGCTCATACACATAAAAATGATGGTATATGTCTGGTGGATAATTATGGCATTTAAGTTTTTCGGATAACGAATGTATATTATCTTCCAGGTCGCCCCAGAATGCAAGCTGCTCATTTTCATATCTCTTTCCAGCTCGGGCATCTTTCTCAGCCTGTAGCAAATTTTCAAAAGATACAATTTGAGCATACACATTTTTAACGGACATATTATCTCCTTTCAGAGCATTGCGGGATTCGCTTATACTACTACCGGCATTCATGCCCATTACATTTTTTTGCGAGAGCAAAGGAGACGGAATCCTTTACACCTCTGTACTGACTGCATACCCATTAGGTCTGCAGCATCTGACTTGAAGGCAGAGCGGAGCGGAAACCGATGTTCCAGTTCGCATTGGAGCGGGGATTGTTGAGGTTCAAGTTGAAGACGCCAGCGTTGGCACCATTGTTCCAGTTGCCCCCGCAAATCGGCAAACGCAGTATTCCGTACCCTACTTACTTACACTCTTTATCCAGCCTCCTACCATTCTGCCAATTTCAACTACCAGACCGGACCATTGTTCATATTTTTTTGGAGGCAAAAAACCTAAATTATATGACAAACGGACATATGCCTTTAGCTTTTCCACTTCCACATCCAATTCCTGCAGAGTGGTTTTTTTATAATATTTTTTGTTGGCTTCGATAATCCTCTCCAACATAACATCCATGCACCTCTTTATATCCGCAACAAGGGCGAACTTCTCGCCCTTTGGATATTGTGCCAATGCAGGATAAGCATAGTTAATCATATCGAAGGTTTTCTGTAATATCTTTAATTCCTCCATAAAGTCCCTCTATACCATATTTTGTTCCATTTTACCACATATAGTTCTGTTTCGGATTTATTTGTTATTTTATATCGTTTTTCGCTATTGCAAGGCAAAAAATAAAATAAGAGGCTGCTATCGCAGCCTCAATCAGATTACAGTGCAACAGATTACAGATCAACAAAAGCGGAGCGGAAACCGATGAACCAGTACGCATAGGAGCGGGGATCGGAGAGGTACAAGCTGAAGACGCCAGCGTTGGCACCATAGTACCAGCTGCCCCCGCAAATCGGCAAACGCTCGCCTTCGATATTCCACCAATGATAATCTCCAGCGTAGTCCCCTTTCGGCTCATCCGGGTAAAGGATCAACGCCTTAGCAATTTCCGGAATAGAAACTCCACTTCCAAGTCCCATGTCCGCAAAACCACCGCTTCCGCCACCTGTAGCCGCCGAATTGCTAGTTACGATACTATTACCAGACTGGCTATATTTTAATGTGCCGGTCGTTCCAGGTGCCACGAGGGATCCGTCTGGCATAATAGCCTTCCACAGCGTACTGTTTGCGGATGTATCGCAATCCTCGCCGAGAGCAGCATTATTATTGGCCACAATATTGATTTCCCCGTTATTAAGCCGGAGACCGTCCTGCCATTCCCACACATTTCCTTTCATATCCATAATTCCAGCATTGGTGTGATCATGCGCCCATGTAACTGGTCCTGATCCAGTGAGGCATCTTGCCGTTTTACCGCTGTCCTTACATGTTTCAACTCCCCTCTCAAATCCATACGCCTCATCACAACCATAATTGCTGTTTCCGTGTGGCATAGTGCCGTTCTTTCTGCTCCAAAGAGCAAGATACGCCCACTCCGCCATAGTAGAGAGGTGGAATCCTTTTCCCTTATTTGTGCAATACTTCTTGGCTGTATCATGGTTCATGGATACTGCCGGATCTCTTCGGGAAAGAGAATAAGCTCTATTATTAAATACTACATTCTGGTACTTCGAGTAATAAAAGCAGCCTTTTTCTACACCATCAACAATAAACGCCGGGTGAACAACGGATGCACTTCCGCCGGAAATCACATTTCCATTGTTGCCTTTTGGAATAACTACATAGATGCTTGGAAGCCCCAAATCATCCATTATTACTACATTTTTTCCACCAGACAATTCATTAACCGCAAAACTCATTTCATCAAAATTTGCCATTATGATACCTCCTTAATTTAAAGAATACAGTTTCAGTGTTACATTATCCAAAGAAAATGAGATAGCCTCTTTTTTGACGATCGTTTTCAGTGAAGCCTCATTTTCCGGATTATAGTCCGGATTCTCCGTCTCAACTTCTCTGTACTGACGAGCCGGAATCTCAATCTGAGCAACATATCTAAATGCTGTTGCTGTCGAAAGATTTCCATTTTTGTCTGCGCATATGTCGATATGAACATCATCATCCTGCTCATATTTCGCAAGATTCAGCATAAGTTCATCGTTAAATGTTACTCTTGTTTTGTCGACCTCATAAGAGACTTTAGGTCCTTCATTAACTTCAATTACTTTCATCTGTTATACCTCCTCATTTTGTTATAAGCTTCATTCGTTCCATGGTTGATTGCCTCCGCAAGTTCTCTCTGCGAGGCACTTGCACGATCTGGATTCACACCATATTCTTTAAGAATTTCTCTTTCCTGTCGTTTCCTTTCATTATTTTTGATAATTATATTTGCCATAAAAACACATTCCTCCTGTCACAAAGCATCTAACCTTAACACTCTTTGCGCTTCCTGTGTATGCTATTTTGAACCCATTGATTTGTTTGTCCGTAATGATAATCTCTCCTACATTCGGAACATCCTCAATTAGTTCAACAGCAACTCGATAATCCAAAGTATCTTTCGTATCAATGCTTACTGTTTTTTTTGAGTTATTGAACGGATAAGAAAGAGAATTACTTAATGTAACTTCTATTGTTTGACCGTCCAAGTCTTCAATTTTGCGTTTATGCTGCACTACTTCCTGCGTAAGTAAGGATACGATGAGACCAGCCTCAAATCCCTGATTACTCATAAAATTAAAATTGGTTGCACTCTGATTGGTGCCTTTTTGGATTTGCTCTCCGGCTCTTTTTGTAGTAACTGTGCCATCAGCATTATGAGTAACACTAAATGTGTTGTCCGGACTCCTTACTTCATCCTGCCAAATAAGTGGTTCAAACATTTCTTTCCCTCCTTCTAGGCTTCAATAATAGGGGCACTAATTTGGATAAGTGCTCCTTGATCTTCGCTCTTTTCAATCGTTCTCTTTTCGCTAAATGCCACATTACCACCCGTATCAATCAAACGAATTTCTGTGATTGTAAGAGCTTTATTGTCATCTGTTGCAAATCTGATAACAGCATTCACACCCTGCACTTCCTTTAGTGTGATTTTGCCGTCATACCATGTGCCACTTGCATAATACTGTGCTTTGCCGATTTTCGAAATCCAGTCCTTTCTTCTATTCGCCAAAAACGATTCACTCCAAGCCATCAATCTTCCTCCTCTCTTTCATTTTTACTACCTGATTGTGGTATATCATATTTATAGCTATCAGAATGCGCATATACTCTTACTGTTGTTTTTTCAACAACACCAACATTTGCGCTTTCTGGGGTAGTACCGCTTACTGTTTCTCCGGAAAGATTATATTCACTGAGATATTCCTTAGAGATTGCATTCGATCGAACAGTAACTTTAATTTGTTCTCCAACGGTTCCTATGCGTGGATTTGTTCCGGCAACGACATTTCCTGTCTGTTCGTGATCATATAAATATCCGCGGGTGTCCGCAGCCACTTGAATATCAGTATCGATTGCTTCTCCCAGTGTGGATACATCCGGGCTTGTGCCACACTTTGCATAATCGTATCTCCAATAACAAATCGATCTTCCTGCCTTGATGCTATTTGATTCGGTCTCCAGGACAGCAGTCCATTTTAAATGTGCAGGAATCTGGGAATTAAAAATACTCAGCAGATCACCCACATATATTGTAGATTTTGACCCGGATATTTTAGCTATAATCATTACTTCATGAGTAAAATGAACCTCTGAATCACATCCGCAATATGCCCTTATAAGTGCTTTTATCTGCGTCCGGTTCATCTTTATATTTCCAATCCAATTTACCTTAACGATACTTCTTCTCTCGGTAATGCTTCTCGTCTCATACCCGGTAATATGTAAAAACTGTTCAAACCGATTCAACATTTCAACGCTGCACGAATCAATAAACTGGTCAAGAACCAACTGCTCTAAATCAGAGGCCATCTTATCCGTTGTCAACCCGCCGAATTGGTTTATAGCCTGCATTTCCTGTATATTCTGATAATATTTAGGCTGATAGGACACCAATTCATCATAGCCACTTCTTTGCCGATTATAAAAAACATCATTCTGAAGCAATAAATATCACCTCCGACAATACTGCTACCGAATCAAACTCAATAGTCAGATTTTTTTCCTGATCGTTAATCTTCAGTTCTGAATAATCCAGTACCTCTTCCAATTCATAAATCAACGAACCAATACTGTTGATTCTTACGGTAATTTTTGTATCCTCAGAACTCTCCAGTGCAAGGGCTTTGAGATACCCTCTTATTTTCTCTGTGGCAGACTTTTTCGCTCCCTCTATCGTGTAACCTGCTTTTATATCTATATAGGCACGAACGGTCAAATTAACCGGCGTGGCTGACATTGCAAGAAAGTGTGCTCCCATGTTTGCAATTCCTTCCCCCATCCCATCGCCCATGATAAACTTCTCCCCTTCGACTTCCACGCTAAATCCTTCTTCAATAGGGTCAACATATTTCTGCACCTGTGCAACAAGATCCTCGGATACATTTATTCCGTCAGTTGAAAAAAGCACGGCTTTAACCGTGTTCTCTCCCGCCCATAATGGCAATATTCTCGCTCGTCCAATTCCTCTAACGCTTTCGCACCATGTTTTATAATGCTGTCGGTTTCCGTTTTCAGCCGGACCTTGTTTAGCCTCTCTCCACCTCGCTCGCAATGCTTCATCAGATTCTTCGTCCGTTCCAGGAATTACCAGTTCCCCAAGTGTTGCCGATATTAAATCGTCAACATTATCAACCGGGATTAAATCCTCTCCTGGGATTAACTGATTCGCTTGTACGCCGGCTTCGTCTGCAACCAAATAAAACTCATCTCCTACAGACTGCCACACTAAATAAATGTCTCCTACCATAAACTCAGATCCGCTCTCTGGAACAGCTCCATCAAACTCTGCGCTCCAGCATGCACTTGTGGCCGGAGTTCGTATAATGCCATCCATTGCGGTTTTTTCTGATAATATATCTCCTCCGCAGGTATCAACTGCAAGCATTTCAAATACCATTGACAAATCAGAGTAAAATTTTGCCGTTCTCATACAGTGCCCAGCCGCGGCATCCATATATACAGAACCTTCTCTAGTGTCAACATCTAAGTCTTCTCCAAGTTCTTCTGCCTGCTCAAGCCAGTATTCCTCATCAGCTTCGTCCTCAAAATATCCCAATTAAATTACCTCCTTCGCTCTGTATTTTCCATAAATGGTATCTACATCAAACTCAATCATCACTCCATCCTTTTCTTCATCACTGTCGTATATTTCAAAATCATCGATGGATAAGATTCTGTCATCATTCAAAAGAGCTTCTTTAACAAGTGCCGGTGTTTCGCTTTCCGTAAAAGCATCTGTGTTATCAGCATTCATCAGCATATCTTTAATCTCGTTGCCATAATCTTCTGAATAGATCAGATTCTTAAACCTTTCTGTCAGCATAATCTTTGTGATCGCCTGCTTCACTGCCTCCAGACCATCTATCATGCCGTCTATGCAACCATTTTCAAAATCAATGCGATATGTCCTGGATGTTTGTTCTGCTTCCTCCTCTACATCCTCGACATCAAGGACAAGATCCGTATCCATCTCCATAGCATCACCTCCTACGCACGATCCAAAATATAATATTGTTTTCCATCACTATATTGGAGCAAATTCACAGTCTCATTCTTTTTCAATGCATTTTGTACCTCAATCGTCTTTTTGACCTTTCCGTCCACTATTGTAATAGTGTGATTTGTCATTCTTTCCGGAATCACCAAATCATCTGATGTAAGTGTGATTTTTTTATCGTTTACCAAGCGTAATGTTAAAGGTTTTTCTTTAATCACAATCGCAGCCTGTATATCAGGGACGGAGAGCCCTTGTTTCATAATCTTCAAAAGCATTTCTTTTATGCTCGTTTCGTTATTGGCCATATTCCCTCCTAACCAGCAGCACCAATGTCCGTTGCAAAATTCAGTGTCAGCGTCATAGTGTGACTCTCTCCCTTAAAAACATGTTTATCCTCATCAATATAAAAAGTCCTTTTTATTCCAAGATGTGGGATGATAACATATAAACAACCACCCGATATGGCTGATATGATGCCAAGGGATGATATCGAGAGAGTTTCTTCCGGATATCCATTTTCCGAAATCATCGTATTTACCAGTTTTCTAATCTGGGCATCATTTTGCTTCTCTTTTGCAGTATCAACCATCATAAATCGTCCAAACCTTTTTTCTAAGGTTGTATTTTTCTTTTCATAAACAACCTTGCCCTTGTCAGAGTAAATGCGAAATCTGGTCTTTATTTTTTCAATAGATTTGTTATATGTGTAATCAGTGATGTTCGCACCAACTTCAAGAACTATCTGCGTCATATGTTCTTTTCGGCGCAGCAGTTCCACCTTTCCTCCGTTGGCACGAATATAATATCTCTTCTTTGTCCGCTTATAAGTTGTGCTGAGTGCATCCAAAAGACAATCCGCATAGTATGTCTTTTGCTTTACAAGAGACTTTATCTTGCTGCTAGTATTAACTGCAGTTCCACAGGTAAGCCCCGCTCTTTTAATGCAATCTTTGAAAATTTCAGTAGCAGTTTTATTTTTGTAAGAGAACGAATCCTGACTATTAGACAGGTATATGCATTCATCATACGCCTTTAATTTCAGTTGCTTATTTGCACTCTGAGTTTGCTTCATGATTATTCCTCTGAATTTTTCTTTTCCTTTCCACTTGAACACACAGGTGTAGCCCTTCTCAACATCAATTTTTATGCGACTTTGCGAAGGCGAATCATCGTCTAATAGCGTTATATCCAAGGATCTGGCCAAAGAACTTTTTCTTCCATACCAAGTGATATCCACTACCAATTCTGAAACATCCCAACCTTTTTTCCCGTGGTAAATATATAAAGCAATACTTCCCATTCTGTGCCTCCTAACTATTTGGAATTTTCAAAACCATTCCAATTTTCAGCTTATTCGGATTACTGCCAATTACCTTTTTATTTGCCTCGTAAATGGTCCTCCATTTGTTTCCAGATCCATAAACCTTCTTTGCAATATTAAAAAGACAATCTCCTGATTTCACAGTGTACTTAGTAATTTTCGTTTTTGTGTTTGTGCGGTTGCTCTTCTTTTTGATTTTCCCTTTCTTTTTTCCTTTTGATTTCTTCACTTTAATCTTCCGAGTAGATACCTTCTCGAACTCTGTAATAGTTATAGAATAGTTTACAGTGCCTACATCTCCGCCCTGCTCGTCAGCGTCAAATTTAATAGTGCATGGACTATTAACACCAATAGGGCTTCCCGTAAATACAATCTTTGCCGGCGTTTCCAGTGACATAACCTTTTTAAGAAAATCAACATACTCATCTGGTGATTTCGGATTGCTTATGCATCCTTGGCATTTATGGGCAGGAAAAAAACCGCTCCATTTCAACACAAAAGCGCCGGGATGTTTTTTGATGGTAACATCTCCGACGCCATATACATATACTTTATCGTTTTCATCCGGATAGGATACCTGGATTTTATCCGGAAGCACTGGAAAACGCATTCGCTTTTTATTACTGTTATAAGTAATCCAGATTTCATACTTACCGCTCTTATCAGCCTTAGAAATCCTTTTCTTCCACTTATTCACATTTTTCAATGTAGTCTTTTTTTTATTCAATGTCGAAAGAGATTTCTTTGCTTTTTTCAGTGCCTGCTTAGCAGCTTTTAACGCCTTTTTATTTTTGTGTTTTCTGAAGTTTACAATAGCGGCCGAAATAGCTCTTATTTGCTTTTGAACAGACGATATTTTGCTGTTCACTTTTTGAATTTCCGTCTGTTTAGAACTCATATGCACCAGCTCCTTCCTCATAAACCTCTTCTTTAAGAAGGCTCATAAACGCAGACTTGATTTTACCCTTTGCCGCTCCCCATGCCTCTTCTTTCGAGGTATTAGCACCAACAGAAATAGTCCCTGCGCCTTCAATTCTAAGCGTGACAGTTCTGTCACCGCCGGTCGTTTCAGACTCTTCCGCTGCCATACGGCTCTGCCGGTTCTCTACGGGTGTAGCAATTTGAACATTATCTTGTCGATCGTTATCCCCTATTGCTGAAATAATTCTATCGGTTTCTTCCGTTGGAAATACAGTATCTCCACCTCCAGAAACAATAATCTCCGGACCTTCTTCTCCAGCAACATATACCTCTTCTGAATCCGTCGTACCAGAAGCGTGTCCCGGTAGCTTTGGTATTTTTGCCTTTGGTATAGACGGTAACGAAGAACTAGCGCTCTCCGAAGCACTTTTGTGTCCCGGCAGCTTTGGTATTTTTACCTTTGGTGTAGACGGCAACGAAGAACTAGCGCTCTCCGAAGCACTTTTAAGTGCTTTTGAAGTCGCATCCGCGACCGCTTGAGCCGCCGATACAGCCTCTCCTTTCTTATTGTTGATTGCATCAATATACGCTTGCAATGTCTTTGTTGCTGCGGATCTCGCATCCGATTCCATATTCATCTTCTTAATGGAGGATTCCAGATCATGAGACATCGTCTCGAGAGAACCGCTGAAATCTGTCTGCAGATCAGCTACATCCCCTGCCGTCTTGCCCTGTGCCTTCTGTAATTTTTCATACTTTTGCACAATCTTTTCAACTTCCTTGTCCGATGCACGGGCCATTGCGGAAAGTGCAGCTGCGCTTTCCTCCGATCCATCGTCCATATTCTGTAACACATCTGACAGACCTTTTATGTCCCTTCCTTTCAAATTTTCCAAATTATTAGCATAATTATTCCAATAATCAATTTGAGACTGCAGCGCATTGTTAATTTTATCTACCGATGTTTTCGACTTGTTTTCAACCTTGTCCCATAATGCATATTGCCCTTCAAAAGATTCCAACGCATCATCGTAAGCATCATCATATTTTTTTGCAAGTTCTTCCAATGAAGATTTCACCGAAGATACTCCACCATTAACCGCATCAGCATAGCTCGTAATGGTGTCTCCGCTTTCTCCAAATTTTGTAGCACTCTGCTCCGCACTCAATGAACCATTTTGAAGTTGCTCAATAAAATCTTCCGTTTCCTCTTTTCCGTACCCAAGTGCATCGCAATATTCGCGGATATCGTCATTAAGCTGATCATATGCTTTGCTGGCTTCATTTTGTGCATCGTTCGATTTTTCCCATTGATCAAACTGCTTTCCAAGATCCGAAGACCAGTTTACTTCTGCCCCTTTTCCTATCTCAGATAAGATTGGATGGTCATTGATCCATTTATCCTCCATTTCCTGGTACTTATCCCACGAATCACTGGTTTCCTTAATGGATTGTTTATACGCATCTTGAGTTTCTGTATATTTCCCAAGCGATTCCATCAATCCTTTGCTTGCAGCATCCAACTTTTGTTGCTTATGCTGTTGCTGCGCAAAGTCAAACAAATCTGTTGTCGAAAAATTGGTTTTGCCGGTGGTTTCATCAATCGTAAGGTTCAGATCCGAATAGGAACCATTCAATTCCTCTACAATATTTTTCATCAATGTCATCTGCGAATTAGATAACTGTGTCTGACTTTGCAATGCCTGTAATTCGCCAATCAGCAAAGTAGAACTATCATATAATTTATCTGCAGAAGTAACATTGTCTTCATAAGTGCTGTGTATTTTATCAATATCATCATTGAGCGAATTGATTCTTTTCTGGAATTCCCCAACCGTTTCTCCTGCATGATCATACGATGCTTCCAGATTAGCGATTTCTCCTGCCAGCTTATTTGCCTCCTCTGAATTTTTTCCGTATTTATCGCAGGCTTCATCATACTGTTTATTTAGATCATTCATCTTTTCTTCGTGTTCCTGTGAAGCAACCGTAAGATTATCTGATGAATCTGTTGCCTGATCGTAAGAATCTGCAAGGAATACAAGGCCAGCCGCAAGAGCCGCCACTCCACCAATTAACCAAACAACCGGATTGGCAAGCATAGTCGCATTTAACAACGCTTGCGCTGCTGTTGCCGCCGCTACTGCCACCGTGAGTGCTCCAAGACCAACCGCAATAGAGGCAATGACTTTCACAACAACCGGATTCTCTTCCACAAATTTTCCAACAGAAATAGCCATTTCAGAAAACTCATTATACATCTTTGAAAGTACCGGGTTTAAGGCATTTCCTATCTGTAGCTGCGTATTCTCGATTGCATTATCCATTCGCTGATGCGAATATTCTGTAGTATCAGCCATTATCTCATACGCAGACTGTGTAGCACCGGCACCATCCTTTAATGTTGCTAGGTTCTGATTAAAGGTTTCAAGCCCCTGGCCAATGATCGCATTAGCTGCCTTTCCGGCCTCAGCACTTCCCCACATATTCATCAAGGCTTCACTATTCTGATCAGCGGCATTATAAAGTATTGACAATACATCCGCAAGAGAATTTCCTTCCTTCATGAGTTGTCCAAAGGTTTCTCCCGTTTCGGTCTTTAAAACTTTTGAAACATCGGAGGTTGCATTGCCCAATTCATTTAACATTGAAGCAATGTATGTTGTACCTTCGGCTGTGTTAATACCAGCTTTGGTAATCGAAATATAACCAGATTCCAAATTTTCCAATGATACATTATATGCCGAAGCTGTACTGATTCCTTTACCCATTTGAGCCGCCAGTTCTCGAACCGTTGTTACACCCAAATTCTGCACCTGGATTAAAGAATCAGATATATGTTCTGCGCCACCAGCAGCTTCACCATAAGAGTTTAAGGCAGTCTCTACTACCGATAAAGCAGATGCCGTATCAGTAAATCCCGCAACAGCAAGTTTCGATGCGCTGCTTGCCATATCCACAGATTCCTCAGCTTTTGTTCCGGCAGAAACAGCATTGTATGCAACTTCCGCAAGTCCATCAGCCGCCTGTCCCGTATCATTTGATAAGTCCAGGATTTCATTACTCAATTGTGCTATGTGATCCTGTCCTGCAATCGTTTGTAACTGAGCAACGGATGTTTCCACAGTTTCTGCTTTTTGAGCACATTCTTCAAATTCCTGACTTAATTCATGCACAAGCGCAATTAAACCTGCAGATACCAAAGCCCCCTGTATTGCATCTATAGAATTTTTCCCTTTATCGCCAAATTCTTCCGACTTATCTCCTGTTTCCTTAAATTTGTCTCCCAGTTCATCTGATTTTCTGGCCGTTTCCTCCATCTTTTCACCGAGTTCTTTCGAATTACGGCCCGCTTCACCCATTCCTTCACCCAACTCTGCAACATCGTCCGCCGCTCTGGTAGCTGCATCTACCGTTTCAGAGAGTGCCTCTTCCGCTTGCTGATTCGCACTCGAAAAATCATTGGAACTTTCGGCCACATTTGCAAGGACACCATCGTATTCTTTAATGGAGGATGCAAGTGAACCGGCAGAAGTGCTGGTTCTATCAAAAGACCGACCAATATTATCTGCCGACTCACTTACCCGATCAAAGCTGGCATTCGCAGATTCCTCAATATTACGGAAAGTATTTACTGTATTTCTTCCTGCACCACCTACGGATGCCAATTTCGAGGATACATTATCGATCATATTAAAAATAACTGATAAATTCGTAGCCATGCTTTATCCTCCTCTAAAATATTTTATTGTGATTAAATAAATGGCAGGTATCTTCTCTCGCCTTAATGGCGGCGGCAATGTAAAAATGTTGGAGAGGTTTTGGCTTGGCATAAAATTCTTCTGGAGATATATTATGATTCACCAAAAAGTAAGCCATCCACCAAGCAAGAGACCCTTCCTGCTCAATTAGTTTTTTGCTTTTTCAATATCGTCTTCAGTCTCTTCGTCCTCATCATTGCCGAGCCCAAGCACGCCATTGACCATATTAACAACTTCACTGTACTCCTCCGGGGTGAACATCGTTCTTAAAAGATCTCCCGAATCTACGCACCCATAAAACGCAAGAAGTTCATTGTCGTGCACATCCGGAAAGACAATGGATTCTGTAAGGACTTCACGATATGCCTTAGTATTATCACGAAGCTCCTCTTTTACAATCTTTCCATCTACAATGTAAGGTTTTCCCTTTTTATCAAGGGCATTTCGGATTACCTTGTGCCGGTCATAAATTTTGTCAATATGTCTCTGTGACAGCTTTTTGATCTGGAACATAATAGGTTCTCCGTTTTCATCCTTGATCGGTCCAGGAACTTCCACAATCTGCTCTTCTTTTAATTCTGGTCTCATAAAATATTTCAAATTTTTAGTTGCCATAACTTTTACCTCCATATCTATTCTGTATAGTCTCTAATTTCGCCATATTGGCTCTGCATCAACAATTACCTATGTTTAATCATTAACATAAAGAAAAGAGCAAATAGCAAAAACTACAAGCTCTTTTCTGCAATGTCATTTTAATTTCTAAAATTGAACATTTTTAGCCCCCATGGAAACTGTATCCTTGACAAATTCTCCTCCCGTGTCAAGATCCATAAGAGGAATGTCACCCGTGATAACGCATCCCGTACATGTTACGGTTTCTGTTCCAACCGTAGCATAATAATCACTATCTTTGTCCTCTCTCTGTCCCTGCACGACGAATTCGGGCGTAGTGCCTTTTTCCTCATACTGTTTTGCAACATCCAGCAGCCACGATGTAGAACGATATTCCTCGAGATCAACCGTTACATCTCTGCCAACATATCTTCGGTTTACTCCCTTGTCTCTAAGAGATTTATATGTTGCCAATTCCGGCTTATATTTTACGGATAATTTACTGGCCTCAAGAAGAATTCTGCCGTCCACGGAGACAGTGCCGTCTCTAAGACTAATCGCATGTCTGTTTTCTCCCATTATCTTTTTCCTCCTTTACTACTGTGTTGAAATTGAATAATACTGTTTCTCTGACGAATCGACAGGCTGCAATGAAACATTAAAATAGGTATTGTCATCCGACGAAAGCGTTCTATCCACAGCAAAATCATTGTCTGCGTCAACATTTTTAATAGCTCCATCTCCACCATCTACATTGGAATATCTCTTTAAGAGAAGGCGACCGAGCTGATCCATTTTGTCCCATCCATTAGGTTCATTATCGTATTCTGCCGGTTTAATAGTGGCTTTAAGATCGTCCGCGAATGAATCAAAGGTTCTGATCACGCGATTTTTTCTGTACGACTTATCCTGATCCTTGGATGGATGAACAAGGCTGTTAATATCATATTCCACCATAACCTCTCCTGTATCGTCGGAGGTCGAAAAGAAAAATTCTCCCGCGAGAATAGCAGCTTCCGCCTCCTCATTGCTCTTTTCTCGAAGAACAGAAGACGCATGATTAACGACCCTGTAAGTGTTTGATGTAGTCTTGTCCGACCCTGCCGTTACTCCGGCAACCCAAGCTGCAGCCTGTGCATCTGTCAGTTCAATTCCATCAAACACAAATGCATTTGTAACATTGATGATTCCAATATGATCACCTGCAAAATTCGGAAAAACAAACTGAACCGTCTTTCCAACATTGTTGCGAAGATATTTCACTTTTGAAGCTGCTGCATTCACAAGTGCCGAATCAGTAACCGGAATGAGCACCGTATTGCACTTTACCTTTTCAACCTTATCAAGGAATGTTGTAAAATCCTGATTGCTCGTATTCGAGTTTTCACCACCGGCAAGAGCTGCGCCGGCAAAAGCTGTAAGGTCACCCTCTCCCGAGAATGTAACATACTCACTTCCTTCATCCACAAGCTCAGCAATAGTTGAACATCCTGAGAAAGTTTCCATCAGTTCTCCATCAAGATAAACCATTACATCAAAACCTCCATCAAGGTTCGCCGTGCTAACTACTGTAATATCATTTCCTCTCGTTCCAGGATATTTCGCTTCAATGGTTAATGCCCCTTGCGTTTTCTTTGCCTTTTCCCCTCCAGAAATGATATAAGCATAAACCTCTGACGCATTTTCAAACGCCAAAAGGATCGGTAATGTTTCTTCCTCCCCACTTAAAACGCTCCGGCCAAACTTCGCATATTCTGCATCCGGAGAATCTAATGTTAATTTAATAAATTCTCCACTTGGTCCCCAGTCATATCCCACCAACGGAATTACAACCTTTCCTCTGGTCGAAGTCGAAATCGTTTTTTTCTTTCTGGACTTATAATTGATATAACTGCCCGGACGGATTTTTTCCTGATTGATATCAAAAGTTCCACCAGCCATCCTACTCAACCTCCTTCTTTAACCATTCCTCAATAATTTTTTTTGCCTCCGAAATGGTGTATTCTTTGTTTTCTTTGTCAAAAAAAGCACCATCAAAGGTGCTAGATGTACATCCAAATGTTTTTACGCATCCTGCTCTAAGAGTTGCAAGCGTAAATGTCGGTTCTTTTTTTGCCGGCTGATTAGATGCTGCGGTCTTATTTGTTTCCTGTGCCATATCAAATACCTCCTATTTTTTCGATGTGGCCAACCCTTCGTAAAAAAAATTGACTGCCTTGATGTGTGTTTCATCATCGTAAGCAGTCAAAGTTTTCCAATCAAGGGTAACCTGTGTTACTCCAGTGTCAATGTTTTTTATGCCAACTTTATCTATTCGGAAGCTCTTTCCTGCCGGTTTCCCATCTTTGTCATAAAGCGGAATACGACTTCTCCTGCCGAGAATAGATTTTTCTATCTGCGAAGCATAATAATATGACTCTGCAGAATTTTTTCCAAACACCTTCATAAAAAGCGAAAACACATTGCTATACGCAGATAAAGAATGTGTCCCACTGCTTACTTCGGGCGGTGGAAAATACACGGAAGGAGTGGCAAATCCTTCCGGTAATTCCTTAAAATAAGTCTTTAAATTCAGCGGATCCATAAAACGGACAAGTGCCGCTATTTCCATCTCTAGCATCGCAACCTCCTACATTCCAAGATAACCGCTAAGCCATTCTGCCAATTTTCTCTCAAGGAGCTCTGGCAACATTTGTTCCATAATACGAATTGCAGCTTCCCAATAATGAGCACCTTCCACCCATTTCTGCTGTAGCAACATCCCCGTTTCTGCTCCCGGAGAATACACGAATTTACCGCCATTCCAATAACCCGGTACCCATCTTTTCTGCACCCCCTTCGGATTGGTCCAGTGACCATCATTGACATAGGATGCATACTTAACATTTGTACCTATTTCTAGCGTCAGACCACCTTCCGACAAAAGCCAAAGATTATCACCACTACCTTTATGAAAACTATTAAGAAGCAATCTCGTATCCACAACATTTCTGCGAATGATTTCATCCTCCACCACCCTCAAAAACTCAGTTCCAAGAGCCTGAAGATATTTTTTTAATTCCTCTTTCAATACACCGTTTCCAGCTGCATCCACTTGTTTAATGAACGCTTCCAGCTGTGAACAGTCTATTTCAATCGCTTTACCAGGCACTAAATCGCCTCCCTCACGCTTCCCTGTCTGTTCGCATATACAATCACATGATGATCCTGCACCTTCCTCGGTAATTCTGCTATATACGCAAATCCCGTTTCTCGGCTTACAATCTTATCATTCTTCCGTATATCCGTTCCAAAAGGAAAACTAATTTTCACTCTGGCACCATACTCATTTAATGGTTCCTGTTGCGCGATTTGGTACATACCACTTTTGATATGGAAATGACATCGTACATCTTCATTTATTTTGTCTGGATTTGCCTGATAAGAAAAATCATTATCATCCGTAATGCCAAACCCTAAGTCCGAAGCTGCTTTTTCAACATGATATATTGAACATCTGTGATTTAAAAAATCATCAAAAGCCACGGATATGCACCTCCCTCTTACAGTTTGCGAAGCCGCATGGTTAATTTTTCACTGGCTTTAGATCTCAGATGAGATTCCAACAGGGTGTCTATACCAAGAGTTTTCACATCAATCTCTGATGAAGATGATGTGTAGGCGTAATCATCAAATGTTTCCGATGTTTTTTTAACGATATTTTGCTTATTATGAGCAAAGTATTCTGCAAGGATCACATCTGCCAGCTTTACATCCTCCGGGACACCGCCGGGGTAATCATCATCAGAAAAGGAATTGTTCGTAAATGAAATAATATACGCCTCTGCTCTCTGAATATCGTATTTCAGTTTCTTTTCCGAGCGATTAAGTACATCTTCCAAATCACTGTATTCCTTAACATTATCCGGTGTCACCCAAGGTCTAGCCATCACCATCACCTCCGATCATTACTGCTCAAACAAACTTTCCATTGAAGTGTCTGGTTCTGCAGGTTCCGTTGGACCAGACACTTCGCCGTTCTCGGCAGACTTAATCACATCTAAAATTTCATCTTTCTTTTTCAGCCCGGTGATGTCGATTCCATTCTCAGCAGCATATTTTTTTAAATCTTCCACTTTCATAGAATCGAAGATTCCGGCAGGTTCCGTTGGACCGTCTGCTCCCTCATTATTCATTCCCGTTTCCTCTTTTAACTGCACAAAACGCCCAGATAAAAGAAGATCCGCAGCAAGTTTCTGATCAGCATAAAAAGGGACGCCCCTCTTGCAGGACAAACCAGTCCTTGTATAAGTGCGTCCTTTTGTAAGTTTTAACATTGCCATGTGTCACACCTCCTAATTCAGTGAAGGCAATCCAGTGATAATTGCTGTAGCGTCTGTCTCCTCGATAATCGGATCATAATCCAGATGAGCAACATAAAAACGCTTATCCTGCATAATCGCTTCTTTGCCTTCAACGGTTTTTCGCAGCTTCATTTCGTAGGTATTTACCACAATAAGGTTTTTCGGATCCGTAAGGATGATCTTATCATCGCCAATTGACGGACACGAAACAGTAGGAATATGGACCGGCTGTGTATAAACAGATTCCGGCACCGCTCCTCCTTTACCAATCACCTGATTGATAAGGTACAGTTCCCATTCCTGTGCTCTTTTTGGCGACATTAACCAACGCAGCTTTCCATTGTTGTATTTATTCGGCAACATCTGAAGTGTCTTATAAAAGATGTCAAGTTTCATTGCACTATCTGAAGATGCATCATACACATGACCATCATTGCTGATTTGCTTAATCCATCCATCATTGAGCTTTAAGAAATCTACATCTTCCTCGTTGCCGATCATCACGGCTTCACTATCCGCCCATGCACCTGCAGTGTGCTGTGCGACAAATTCATACAGCCCTCCATTATATGTCACCATTTCTCCCGGAGTATAGGCTTCGGATGCACTAAACGCTTTCGCTTTAGATGCTCTCTCGTCGCCATTGAGGTATAAATCTTCCAGATCAACACCAAGCTGCGCCGTCATGAGATTGGTAATAATCGCCTCCAACTGCTGACCTTCAATATTTTCTCTGAGTGTCTCCTCTGTAATCTCCCACGGAAGGCGAATTGCCTTACATGCATACTCGATTACATTAGTTTTTACACCAGCTCTGTATCCATCATCTGTATTCTCAACTTTTCCGCGAAGAATTCTGGATGCAATGCCGATCTTATCAATTTCTCCACTCTTTGCACTTCTCATAACATGTCGAACCATCGGTCCCAAATTTGTTGCTTCAAAAGTCTGCTGAATGAACTTTCTCGCCTGTTCTGGATTAAGTAGTCCATTTGTAATGCTACTGGTCTGAATAGTGGAACCAGCTTTGTTAATAATGTTTTCTTTGATTCCCATAATTAAATTTCCTCCTTTTTACTAAAACATTCCGGTCATATAATGCTGCTCTTCGCCATCTTCCTTGATGACATCAGCGGTTCCATTAAGGTTTCCTGGAAGTGCTCTGCTTTTCATTAACGGCTCAATTGCCTTCGCAAGTGGTTCCATCGCCTTTGTAACTTCATCACCAACCATTTTGGCAACACTTTCCGGCGTTACTTCTGCAGACTGTGGTTCATTATGTTCCTCCGATCCGCTTGCTTTTGTAATGGCTTCCAACTGTTTTGTGATAGGTTCCACTGCCTTTGCGACCTCTTCACTTACCACCTTCTGAACTTCCTCATGTGTCATGTCCTTGTCCTCCTTTTTTACATTATTTTCTGGTTCATCTTCCTCAGAAAAATCCGAGAGAAAAGAACCCAGTGTATCATAAATACCTTTCAAGGTATTCAGATTCTTGCTGCTAAGACTTTTTCCTGCTTTTTGAATTGGTTCTGGAGCCTCTTTCGCTGCTTTTTCCAATGATTTCACAATGCTCCCATCCGATGTAAGCAATTCGGTAACAATGTCATTAAAATCCTCAAGTGCAGAGCGGATTGTTTCCTCATCTGAGTTATATCCCCATTCCCATGCACCTGTTTCTGCATTATAGAAATTTCCTTCGAGTGAGCTTCTCAGGGCATACCAAGCAGAGTAAAAATTATCTTCTTTCACTCGCCTCTTAAAATTGTCTCTTACAGCTCCTTTTTCTACAACATCAAAGCCCATTGCCTTGGCCAGTTTTCGGAACAATCCTTTAGGGGCTTCCTGTTTTTCTACCGGAAGATCAATATCCTCTGTGGAGTACACACCAACGCCACCCATAGAAAATCCTGTAATATCCCCTTTCTGAATCGAATCCCAAACATCATCATTGGAAATCTCCATAGTCATAAGCCAAGTGCCTTTTTTAATTTGTTGCCCTTCAATTTCCATATCGCATTTTGCAACATACGATTCGACCACTTCCGCTCCATCACATTTTTGGAAACAGTGCTGCAAATCAACCTGATTTCCATTTTTCGCAAACCAGTAAGCAGCTTTTGTAATCTCTTCCTCTGTCATATAATTACCCTGCGTATCTTCAACCATTGGTTCATATACGATTCCGGTAACATAATGACTATCTGCGTCTGCTTTTATGATACGGCCGTAGGTCGCAAAATTAGCAGCACCGTCACGGGATTTTGTAATTAAAAACTGCTTTTTATTTGCAGCTTTATCCACAAGCGACACGAAGCTAATCTTTGCATCTGTCATAGCATACGCTTTTGCAATCTGTGGCATATATTTAACCTCCTGTTATTTATTTTCTGTTTAACGGACAGCTCCGAGATAATACGGATCACCTCCTGTTATGTAAATGTTTTTTGCACATTGTTTATAGCACCTCCTCATTCTAAAAAATGGTATAAAAAAAGCACCCTGTTTCCAGAGTGCAAATTTCACTTCGTTATTGACTATGCGTCTTTCTTGTTTTCTATTCTGTTTGTCAAGAAATTCAATTCCTCAAGAGACAAATTTCTAAACGGACTTACCATCGAATCATCCTCTGTATCGCTCAGGGGCGGATCATAGGTGTCAACATCAAAACCGAGCTTTTCACATATTGATTCATAAGTAATATCATCAGTCATATTAAAACACCTCCAAATCTACTCCATTCTTTGACAGCTCCTCCAATGTCGCTTTCAAACTATCTATGTCTCCATTATAGAGCAACGCATTTGCCTTTTCAAGATAAATATCTGCATTTATATAGTTCACAGGTCCGTTTATAGTGTATTTACATATAGTACCGTTATGTCCTGCCACTAAGCCGTACTTATATTTTCTTGCCTCGGCAGCTCTGATGTCGTTTATACTTGGAGTTGTGCTATTTGGATGATTATGCACTCCTACAACCGTGTACTCATCGGCATCTTTCAGCAATTTTGTCATTGCTTTGCTTGGTTTTGCACTGGCAGTCCGGTTATAAGATTTGTTGATCACGGACTTTCCTGTCTTTGTATTGATATATGCTAAATCCTCATAATTGGTGCCGCTTCTATGACGGAGCATTTCCTTTGTCTTGGCTCTAATGCTTCTCGTCACTTTTTTATTCTCACCCAAATTGTTGAATTTATTCTGATAATCAGCCGATGCAATTTGTTTCCTGTCAATCACCGACTGCTTATAATCAAATTTGGGCTTACTGCTTTCTGCTTCATCCGCACCAATTCCGGCTTTAGCCTTATTTTTCGCATTCAGCTCCTTTTCCCATAAGCCATCATCTTCATCGATAATTTTTTGTTGCATCTTCTGTCGTTCTTCGAGGCTCATTCCAAGTATTTCTTCATCGGCAATAGCCTGTGATAGGCATTTACAATTAATCGACTCTCCGGCAGGGAGAATTGGATCTCTTGGATACATGGGATAATATGTAACTCCATCAGCTCCTGTCAATTTAAACGGCTTATCCTTATCTACGATTTGACCATCCATCGCCACATGATTTGCTCTTGGCTGATTTTTGTACCCGCCTGTATGCACCCATTTCTTTTTAACTACTGCCGGATCCTGCGCCATAGCTTCATCATGTGCCACAGAATGACAACGAAGCATTTCGGTAACAGCAGCTCTTCTCGCCGTGTACTGCTCATTTCTGATTCCATCCGCAATCAGCTCCTGTGTGAAATCTGCTACGCTCTTACCTTCGTCAATACTTGCCTTTAGCTTTCTGCCAATATCATCCTCTGCGTTTAGCTGCATAAGATCACTCAATTCGTCGGACCAGTCATTTATCCAGACTGATGTTCTTTTGCGAAGTTGCGTCACAACCAAATCTCCAGAGGATTCGCGAATATATGAATCAGCACACCCAAGCACATGCTCCATATAAAAGTTACTGAACAACTTCCTGATTTCATCTTTGGCTGAATCATCATCAAAAAAAGCATCCAGGATTTTTTCCGCAGATGCTAATGTTGTTACGCCTTCCAAGGCCTCGGCAATTCTTGCTGTTTGATCAGTAAGGATGTTGGACAAATCATCTTCAAGCCCACTGGCATTGTTTACACTATCTTTTGCGTCTACATAACCGGCATTTGCAAGTTCTTCAGATAAGTTATCGTCTGCCTTTGCGATATAGGCATTTATGCTCTCAAGTAATATTGAACAATCATGCCCTTTTATAATACAATTACGCATTTGCATCACCGCCCATTGCAAGAAGCGTTTTTCTCACTTCTTTCATCACCGACACAATCTCATCCTCTCTTGCTCTCTCTGCTTTTTCAATCTGTTCATCCAATCCCCGCTTTACATCATCCCCAATAATAAAGCCATCAGCTACAGTATCGTCTATATGCTCGCTATCTTCGTCATTGCCATGATTATAAAGCGCCGGCATAGATTTAATAACGGCCAACGGCACATTCCCGATATCGTCCATATTGAACGCTTCCGGGTAGTCTTCCGATTCCAACCCCAGGGTGTCCATAGTAAGTTTCCTGGCATCATTCATCGTCATACCTCCGGCTCTTTCTGTTACATTCAATATCTTCATAATATCATCTGGGTTCGTTATATCCGGTGCATCGAAGACCGCTTTAACATACTTAAATCCATAGCCATTCAGCAATTTGTTGTTCACAATCCATGCGAGCGAAGCTCGCTCTGGCTGAAACACCTGCTTTTCAGTTATTTCCATTGCCGTTTGAGCAGTTGCTCTATTAAAATCTGTCGTATATCCTGTATATAAATCCGGCAATAAAAAAGAGCTCTGCACTTTCTTTCTGCCATTTTCCTGATACTCTTGAAACAGTTCATCCTTTTGCAGAATGTTGGCCAAGTCTTTAATTTCAATATCGGGACCGGTCCCGCCTGATTCAAAGTCTGCCGTTGATTCTGTTTTCTCTGTCTCCAGGATCATAAATGCATGCTGTCCATTTTCCCCTTTAATATCATTCATATAAGATTTCAACTTATCAAACGATTCATCTGACAAAGTTCCCCCTTTTACAATGATCATCATCGGTGTATGTCTTCCGTTCCTGAAATAGTTATTATTCAACAGTTCAGCTCTATAGTTTCCATCCACAACAATCACCTGTCCTATCCACCGAACAGTTCCATAATAACCATCTCCCTCTACAAAATCTAATAATTCGTTGGCTTGGTAGTCAATTTCCAGATTGTCCACATACTGACCGTTTCGCTTGTCCATAATGCGAGGATCCCCAAATTCTTTGAAATAGACTGTCTTTCCTGCAATTTCCTGCTTGAATTTTCTAAATTTTCTTTTTCGAGATATTTTTTCTCCTCTGTATATATAGTCCATGTCGATATATGGTTCCTGTGGATATGTCATATGAACACTAGGTGTATCATTTATAAATTGTATCTCAACAACTTCTCCATTAAAATTTCGGATACATTCTATGTATGAAATACCAAAAGTTTCTCTTGCCTTTACTACCTTCTCAAATACTTCCTTTGTATCCGTATCGAGATTCAGAAGGGAGAGTATCCTTTCCAGTGCTACCCACTCTGCCTTCGTCTCCTCATTTTCCTCTATATCATCAATATACTCAACACTGATTCCGAAGCCGGCAATATTGTTTTTATACGCCTTAATACACTGCGGAAGTATTGTGGAAGTTTCTACCAGTTCTCTTAACCCATTCATGTCAATGCGGTGAGGAATCCATTCGGAAGCACTCACATTAACCGCCGGATCCAGCTGCTCGGATTTTTCGGACTTTTTTATCGGACTCTGAAATGTATCAAACGATGATTGAATCACTTTCACTTCAGCTCTCGGCATATTTTTGTCACTCATCCCTACTCTCCTTTCTTCTTTCTCTTTGATTTGAGCTTAACAGGCAAACAAACAAGCAATATACAATCTGCTTCATCCGGGGAGGATAAGCCTCTCTCTTTCATTTCCTTTTTGCTCTCAACTTTGGTCTTTCCATTAGACATAAACTGATATTTTCTGACAGAAAGCTGACCAACCATATCGCTATCATCCGGCAATACAATCTCAGGTTTTTTTGGTTTTCCGTCATTATCAAAAGGAGCTATCAGATCTCTGATAACTCCCATCATGTATGTTGTGGTGTCATAATAGTATTTATGTTTTATCGGCTGCCCGAAATTTACCGGAATTACTTCCATGTCTCCATACAACTCGGGCTGCGTTCTCTTGAAAGCTCTAAGCTGATCTACAACTCCACCTCCAACGCCGCCATCATCAATTTTAACAGCAATGCGTTCTTTGTATCCGTATTTAAACTTTAATGTCTTATAAAGATTTGCAATGTTGCCTGCAGTCCATGTGGTATCCTTTCCATTGTACTTTTTGTAAATCTTCACAATCTCATTCATCCGGAATCCAATCACCGTCTTATCATCTCCAAATCTCGCCACATCGCAACCAATGCTCACAACATTCAGTTTAGACGGATCCGACACTTTATTGCCATTTTTAGCAACGTATTCTCCAATTCCTCGCAGCGTATCGTCACAGATATCTGTGTCAATAGACTGCTCCACATAAGATATAGGGATAAATATGTCATCGTCCTGTTCCGGAAACTCTCCGTCAACGCGGACCCGAACCACATTGCTTTTCTTTCCGTACTTTCTATCAAGCGAAGCTATATTATCTTTGTTTGTCCTGGGACTGTTTCTTGAAGACACTGTAAAACACTTCCACAAAGACCGGTCCGCCGTGAAAGCATCATGGAATGCTCCTGTAACTTTGGTTGGATTTCCCATCATCAACAATTTATTGTTTACTCCAGAGAGCGTACCATATATAGCCTCCATAATCGGATCAGCCACGCCGGATGCCTCATCTATAATAAACAACATATTTTCCTCATGGAAGCCTTGCATATTCTCTGGCTTCGTAGCAGTCCTGGCTACGGCAAACCAACGCTTTTCATAGCCAATCATATAAATATATGTCTTGGTCCATTTCATGAGCATACGAAGCAAATCAGAGTTATTCATCCATTTTGCAACCTCAGACCATAACACATCATTTAGCTGCTGCTTAGTTGGAGCCGTTGCAACAATACGGGCATCTGGAAAACATACAAGAAACCATATCAAGGCACATGCCTCCACTCCGGTTTTGCCGACACCTTGTCCCGACTTTACAGCAACTCTCGGATTATCACGCAACGCATATAAGGCTTCTTTCTGCCATTCATCCGGAGAAAAAAACAGAACATCTTGGCAAAACTGCACCGGATCCTCTGTCCACACTGGCAGCATCTCATCTAAAAAGCTATCCAACCATTCGGAGAAATCTTTATTGTCCTGCATTTCTTTTCCTCCTTTGTTCCAGCAGCTTCTCACCCCATGCTCTTACAATGTCATTTCCAGATGTGCCTCCGGACATCTTCTCATGCTCTATTTGTATCTTGGCCAACGCTTCAATGGCTTTTGTCTTTTTACTCTGCACGGTAGAAAGTTCCTGTTCCAGCCTCGCTATGATCATATCCTTATTGGCTGTGTGTGTCGCTATATTATAGGACTTACCCGGAAGAATTTCTTTATTATCAACCTTCTCCTTCTGGCGCCTATCGTACTCTGCCTCTTCCTCTTGGTCTCTAAACGAGCGTTTTGACTCGCTTCGGTTCACATCCATTACCGCAACCTCTCCTTTTTGTTCGCGGTATTTATTGATTGCTTTCAATATTCTCCGCTCCCTTATCGAGAAAAGCTGTATTTGTTCTATAAGCTGAAGTTCCGGATCCTTGGGAACCGTTTCAATTAAATCCTGCTCATCCTCGTCCAAAGCATCCATATACACCGGAACATACCCTCCATGCTTTGTTCGATCTGGTGGGGGATTGGGATGCGGATTCCCCGGACCGCCCTTGGCATTTTGATTGCCCGGTTGTCCGCCACGCTTTTTCTTCTGCAACGTTGCACTTTTCTTGTCACTCTTTTTCGCAACGTTGCACTTGTTTTTTTTTGAGTTTTTCCCCCATCCGTATCGGTTCTTCCAGCTACGAACCGTACCATCTGAAACACCAAGTTTTTTTGCAATTTCAACCATTGGCATTCCATCATTAAATAACTTTTCTGCCTGTGTCACTTTTTCGCTTGGCGCTCTCGGCATATCACCACCTCTCTTCTGTTCGATTTGCTATCGTGGACACACAAAAAGGAGGATGTGCGTCCTCCCGTGTGCGGTTCTCACGAATATTTATTGTTTTAACATTAAATCTTCGTTATAAACTCTGCTTTTGAATAACCATGATTTGGTTTAATCATCATATTCAAAAAGTCTTCTTTGGAAAAGTCCGATAATCGGAATATTTCCTCTGGCCTCATGCCGAGCTGCTTACCGATTTCTTCAACAGATTTCCCCTCTCCCATAAGCTCTTTCACAATCGCTTTCATAGGTTCAAGCAAATGTGTACCTCTTGCTCTGTTGTGGGTTACGGTACCGTAAATATTACCGGCTTTATCCTTATGTTCTACAATTACAACAGGAACCTTGCCATCAAGCATTGATTTCAGAGGATCCTCTCCTGCAACAGTCCATCGGTGAAACCCATCAATGATTGTAAAATCTGGTCTCACAACAATCGGCAATGTCCATCCATTGGTTAATATGGACTGCTTCAGCAATTCCAAATTTTGTTTTGATACTTTATTTGGGTTGTAGTCGTTTGGCTTTACCCGGTCCCTGTCTACCCATTGGAGAGTAGATAGCGGACTGCTCAATTTTTTATCCATTTGTCATTTCCTCCTTCTTTTTGGCATCTGTAATGTATTTACCATAGATTCTCTGATACAAAGCACGATAGGAACGCAGCTTTGGATCACCGGAAACAAGCCCTTCATATATAGCCTTGCAGTCCTTATTATCCGCAATAGCAGAAACGCTCATAAAGAAGTTCCTGTATCGTTCAGCAACATATCTCTTATGCTTTGTTTGGAAATTTCCGTCCATATCTGAAAACAATTCCAAAAGAGCGGCCTTATAATCTTTCTCAGCCGCTCCCTTTTCATTTTGTTTTCTCGCAGTCGTGCTCCTACCAAACATTTCGCTATCCCAATACAGGGCGGCCAAATATGCGTTAGGCTCCCGTCTTACTATCCGTTCCATAAGATCCGGATAATACTCATTCATTTTGACAAGACTCTTTGCCGTGTCAATCGAAAAGAACTGTGATACTCTCAATTGTCCTTTTCGTGTTCCAGACTGCCATAAGAACAGGTAAATTTCCGGTATATCAACCTTTTCTCGAAGGAGGTAAAGCCATACATCATTATTGGTCCAATCATATATCGGAAATACCTGGTGCTTATTTGTCATGGTCTTTCCTGCCCTTAGCATAGTTGCAATATTCTGTAACCGCTGCACAGATTCCGCCGTCCTGATTCCTGTAATCGTTACTCCGTCGCTGCATACTCTTGGTAGGAAATCCTGATATGCATCGATACGGGGTTTTAACAGCGGATGACTTCTGATTGCGAATGATGGTGGCTGCCTTACCCAAACATCTTTTTTATATCTGTCCCAACAAATAAATGTTTCATCGTTGGACAACTCATTAAAGCAGTTGTAGTGTTTTACTTCTAAGCAATACCACTCAAACCTTGCTCCAATTAGCATAAATTTCTTTCGCCATTCTTTCACTTTATCTTCCATACAAGGGAAAATGGCTTCCTCGTCTATGAATTGTACAGTAAGCTGCGCCGGATTGATTTCCCCTGCCTGCACAAGCTCCATAACAAGCTGCGCCATACAAAGGCTGTCCTTACCACCGCTGAAAGACATATATACTGGCAATCCGTTTCCGAATACATTTCTTATACGGATTTTGGCAGCTTTTACAACATCAATGCTGGATTCACACCGCTTTATAGCCATACTTTCTCCCCGCATTTCGGACAGATAACAAATTTCTTTACTTCGGTGGTATCTTTATCCTCTGGCATTTCCTGTTGCGGCTGAGTGATCGGCTGTGGTGCAGGTATCGCCTGTTCCGCTTCGGCTTTTTGAATCTGCTGCTCTTTTCTTTCTCCACTTTCTTTAATACTCTGGATTTCTTCATCATCCAGAGTGCCATACTCGGAGAGCTTTTCTGTAACATCCTCTGCCTCAGACACCATCTGCTTTAATATGTCTTCATCAAAGCCAGGAATGTCAAGGTCGCCCTGCAGATCTTCCAAGAAGCTGTTGAGCGTGTCGAGGTTTTCAATACCTAAACTAAAAATCTTATTATCTGCTATCATCAGCTTCTTTTTTTGATTTTCAGTAAGGTTGTCATACTTATAAACATCAGCTGTTTCTTTTCCCATTGCAATCAATGTGTCATACAGACCATTTCCTGCCAAAATTACATTGTTTTCATCAACAACAATCGGCCGGATCTGTCCGAACATTTTGACGCTTCTCTGGAACTCCCTCAGCTGTTGCTCCGTATGAATTCTGACATTTTTTTCTGGCTTCACGAGGTCCGCCAGCTTCATTGTGATAATTTCCATCTTTGTTTCCTCCTGTATTTTGATTGGAGGAACAAATCCGTATGATATATACGCTATCTGCAAATAGCAAAAAAGACAACACTTGCAATCTTTTGTCTGCAAATGCTGTCAAGTGTCAGCAACTTATTTTATTGTTTTCATGAATGCTTTTGCACTCTCAAAATATTCTGCCGCCTCAATTACTATGGAGCTGTCAATCTCATAGATTTCACTCCAGGCGTTCTCTGTACTTCCTGTCCATTGTCTTGCCGGCCAAGGATGTGTGCCACAGAGATAGCCATTTTTCCAATCATATATTGGCGGCATAGCCAAATTATAGTAATGAATATATGCCAAAATCTGTTCATGTGTCCAGTCTGACAAAGGGCTGTATCTTGTAACCCCTTGGCTGTTGGTGTAGATGTTATCTCCTTTTCCAACATAATTCCCATCTGCTCTTCGTCTTCCAAGAAGGAGTATATCAAGATTGTTTTCTTTATAGTATTTCGCCTGTCCTCTATGCTGAACAATATGAAACCATTGCGCTGCATATTTGCTATCCTGCGGAAAAAGCATGTGTGGATGAGCCACAAGCCACTTCATATCCTGTCCTGTATTGATAATGGACAATTCCGGAGGCTTATTATTCTCAACCCATTGCGTAAATGCTTTATACTCCAAATTGCTGATTACGAGGACGCAGGGGCTTATTCCTGCCCGCTGACAGATTTCTCCAAGTACAAGCGAATCTTTCCCTCCGCTCCATGCGTAGGCAGCTTTCTTTCCTTTTGTCTTGGCTTTTATATCCTGTATTGTCTTATCCACAAGCTGATCCAATTCTTCTCTGGTTATCAGCTGCTCGATTTTGTCAAATGCATCTATCCAGTCAGAGTTTTTGATTCGCTGCTTTCTTCCGAGTACGCTATCCATTCTCCGCACCTCTCTTTCTGCTTACAATCGAAGCAACTGCTCCAGATAACAGGACAGTCAGGAGGCTGCCGGCAGTTTTATAAGCTGCCTCTCCTGTGATATTCCCATAAGCAAATACAGGAAGTCCTATGATCAGCGCGGACACGATGCCAGCAACAATGCCTTCCGGTTTCAGTCTTACTCCCTTTAATGTAAATATTGTCGGGAGAAGCGTTGCTGCTCTGAGTGTGCCATACATCAAGAACAAATGCGTAACTGTAAGCCCCGGGATATTGGCAACCACAATTCCTATTGCCAATAGTGCAGCCATAGCAACTTTTGTCTTTCCGAGTGTGTTCTTTTTGAATATGTCTGTTGTGAGGGATGATATTGCACACAGATTACTGTCTATCGTAGATAATAATCCAGATACAATCATAAATAAAAACGGGATCACCGCCCAGTTTGGAAATAACTCCGAAATAAGTTCAAAGTTAATCACTCCTGTATCAATTGCTGTGTACCCCATTCCAGCTCCTACAAACCCAAGGATTCCCATTGATAATGGCACCACTCCAAACAGAATGGCTCCAACAAAGAAAGCCCTTCCTATTCGATTTTTCTTTGTGCAAAACGCTCTCTGCCAAAAACACTGGTCTCCAAACGGTCCCGAAATAAGTCCAACTGTTGTAGGGAGTCCGAAACCGAGAAATATTTCTATACCTTTTGTGGAGAAAAGAGAGTTGCACTCTCCTGTATATCCACCGATTCCTGCAAACATATTTTGAATGCCTCCGCCGTTCTTAATACCGAAAACCGCAAAGCACACGCTTGCGATCAACATAAAGACCATCTGTATGGAATCCGTCAGTATCGAAGCCTTTATTCCAGAGAACTGCGAATACGAATAAGCAATCACAGCCATAATTACTGTCATGATCCAGAATGGAATGCCGGTCAGCATACTCAATATTTTACTTCCTGCCAACAACTGAACTCCTGTAGATAATGCTGATAATGCCCCAAGCTGAAACAGGTAAATATTTTTTACCGATTCAGACCTATATTTCTGGTGCATATATCCAGACAGTGTGATTCCTTCCGGCATTTCCTTTCTTATTCTCCGGGCAAACGGAATAAAGAATATCAAGCAAAGTACATTAGGTACCAGAAACCAAAACAGCCCTGCAAAGCCTTTGGTGTATGCATTCTCCGTTGATGTAAATAGTGCCGGTGCCCATATCCATGTGGCTGCAATGCTCAATGCAGATATAAACCATCCCGTATTTCTATTTCCAACACAAAACCTTTCAACATTTTTCTCTTTGTTTGTCATAAGCACTGTTGCCGCGATCATAATTACCGCATAAGCTGTCAGCACCATAATTGTGTAATTCATTATTATCCTCCAATCAATGTGTTTTTGGAGGAGCAGGTGCGTTTCCTGTTCAATCATTTCTCCTTTCTCGGAAAGTTTGCATCAAAAAAGAAGCCTGCAACAACTCTGCAGACTTCCCCGACGTTCGATTTAGAATTTTACAAATACAATTTTGCCACTTATACATTGTGATGTCAATGTAATTATTTTGTAGACGGTGGCTTTATCGTACTTTCAATCCGTCCACCCCGAATATAAGAGCAGTCATCCTCTCCTCCGCCACTCTCAAATCAGAATACACATTTTCTTTTGACATAGTATGTTTGGTCGCAATCTCTTTCACAGATAGAGTTGGTTCAGCCATATACTTTTCCCAAATCACATCGTACCTCCTACGGTCTATAACCTTATTAGAAGATTTTTCGCAGTAAGCGTCATACAAACCGAACATCGTTTCAATATGAGAAACAATAATGGCGGTCCTGGTAGCACTTCTTTTGATGCTCTCAATGATCACCTCACTATCATATAGGCTCATCATTGATTCCAGGATATCCAAAGCTGACTCTTCCATCTGCGTTCGTCCAAAAACAGAATTTTCCGCATGTTCTTTGAGCATGTGGTAATTACGAAGCAAGAGTTTTGTATTTCTTAGTCGCCTGTCAGCTCTCTTGCCCTGCTCCTTTTTCCGTTCCAGCGCATAGGTTTTTAACGCTTCTTTTGCTCCGATTTCAGCAGCCTTTGCATAAATATCTTCCAACTGCTTCTGTGTCATTGTTATGATTACTTTTTCTTCGTTCGACTGATTCTGATTGTCCATGCTGTCGCCCTCCTTTTTTATTTCAAATTCATAACGAATTATGATATAATTTAACTGTCTGTTGGGAGGGTTGCGAAAGCACTCTCCTTTATCCTTCGTTATCCAAAAAATCTTCAATCGACATTTGCCCTGGTATATCATAATAAGGGATATCATCAATCGATGTACTTGATTTTGAATTTCCATCTCGAGCTCTCATTGCGGTTCCAAATACTCTCTTATAACAAATCGGTCCATAACCGGTCAATTTGCTTTGCGAACTTTTTAATTTTCTTCCACATTCCATACAGACCGCCATCAAAGATCACCTCCCTCAAAAAGAAATACCTTATGCACCGGTATTCTCTTGTCCTTAAAATCTTCCCAGTGCATATATGCACCAGAAGCTAAACAAGATGCCGAGTATTCCTCAATCTCCTTATCATTTTTAAGCCACGCACAATGACCTGCGACATGCTCCTTTATTTCCTCCAGAAGTTCATTTTCCATAAGTGCCTGTATTATCTGCAAGGTAACTTCCAACCATTTCTCCGGAGCAAATTCTCCTATGCTGGTCTTGTAGAATTCCTTAAACACAGTTTTCTGTCTAGTATTTCCAAATCGTGTCGTGTATGTAGCTCCTGTTGGCTCGCCCCTGCCTATTCGATGATGTATTGCATAGTCTGAAATACTAACTATTTTCATCCTCCACCTCCAGCCTGTCCGCAATAAGTCGAATAACATCTGCCATTATTGTTCGTTGAGCATTATTTTTTTGAATTACCTGATCAATCTCAATATCCGGAATCGATATTCCAATATCATCTAAAAATTTATTGACCATCTGCTTGCTTTCATCTGCTGTAAATGGTGGCATTTCATACTTTTGGGAACATCTACTCACAAACGCTTTATCTAAAATATCTAGTCTGTTTGTAGCCGCAATAACCACAACATCATTTGCAAGCTTGTCGAATTCCTGCATTAAAGTAACCGTAACTCTACCGATTTCCCGGTCTGCTCCACTTGAAGTCCTTTCTCTGTTGCAACTTATAGTATCAACTTCATCCAACATAAAAACACAAGGATTTGTAGAAGCATAGGTAAATGCCTGTGCAATATTCCGAGATGTAACCCCCATGTAACTATCCACAACCTTTGAAAAATTCAAATAGCAAAAAGGTAATCCCATTTTGTATGCTATGTACTTTCCAAACATTGTTTTTCCTGTCCCTGGCGGTCCATAGAGTAAAGTTGCATTTTTGTACGGTATCATTAGCTCCATAAGTTTTTCGCTAACTTTAGCCAGTTTGAAAATATTTTCTTCAATGGTTTTCTGCCGTTCCGTCACATAATAACGGCTTTCCTTAAAAGACATGGAAACATCTTCACAAATAAGAATATCTTTGAGATTTCCCGGAAGTTCTATCATTCCTGCTCCCTCCGATGTGAGGATGTTCTTATATCTGGCCACAAAACTTTTATTCTTTTGAGTAGTATCTGCATCCAATGCAGCTACTGCCCACTTTTTGGCCTCTCTTATATCGTTCTCAGCAATTGACTTTATTAAATTCTGTTCATAGCTTCCTAACCCCATCACATTCCCCTCGCTTTCAACTTTTGATCAATAATTGGTATAAGCATTCTTGCAGAACACTTCATATGTAAAATAGTTGGAGCATCCACAATTTTGCAAAGCATATCATAGTACACCTGCTCTGCAGTTAAATCCTTGGCATAATCTTCAGCCCGTTCTCGTGTTTTCTCTACTATCGGAATCCCTTTGCACTTCTCTGAAATTTCATGTATCAGTTCCACAGCTCTGCTCGTAAACACTATTTCGTTATTATCTGCTACCGGCTCTTCCAGCAGCTTTTCCATAAGTTCATCTATCATTGTCTTTCCTTTTCTATAATCATTAGATTCGACACCGCACCATATTGTTCTTCCATCATCCGATTTCATGGTGATAATCCCATCTTGATAACGATATCCGGCAATAACCTGCCCCCTTATCCATCTGGACTTCTCGGGATCAACCCTATCGCGCAGTCTCATTTCAATGCTGCTACCAATTATGTCATACCACTTTTCCATCCTCTCATCTCCTTCTCTGGTCCTTTATAATTAGTTATGTGTATCTCTGAAATTCTCCATAGCCCACTTGTTTCCCGTTGCCTGTACCTTTGCTCTGATTCTGTCTTGCGGCGTGGATCCTCTTCCTACGCACGCAAGTATAGATTTTCTTACAGAACTTCCTTCTGTTAACCCGGCAGCATCCAGAGCTTCTTTTGTTCCACACTCATCGCATATCCTTGTCTTGTTATCTACTCTCGACAGAGCTCTTAACCACTCCGTTTCCTTTCCACATTTCGGACATTTCATATTCAATCGGCGCTCCTTTCCGCATCGTCTGTTCGTAAAACTCGCCACCCAAGCAGTCCCTTCTTAGCCACAACCTCTTCTACTAAATCCGTATATTGTGGCCGTAATATTCTCACTTCTTCCGGATTCATTTCCTCCGTCAGTTCCTTTCCACAACGCCGGCATACATCCGGTACATACTCCGGATATATTTTCCCACACGATTTGCATCTAAACGCTTTTTGATATCCTGCAAACAAATATGGGATTCTTTTTATTCTAAGCGTAGCAAAATCATTATTTCTGACTCTCATTTGAATTCTCCTTCCCGGGCGGCAGCACCAGCCGCCCAACGCATTCTGTAATCTTTTCCTTATCCGAGACCAATCAGATAATACATATGAACATTGTTAATAGTTACTCGGTGCTTAATTTATTGATACAGGGAGTACGATCGCTTTGAAATCGCTATCCTCTGATTCAACAATCATCGGCATTTTAGGACCATTAACAGATATCCCAACATTATCGCAGTCAAACGCTTTCAGTGTTTCTATCACTAATCTGGCATCAAAACCGATTGTCAATGCCTCTGAAATTTCTTCCTGCAAATCTACCGTTTCGTGATAATCTGTAACTTTGTCTCTAATACTTAAATTTAGTTGCTTTCCGGATATTTCGAACCTAACCGGACATTTTTCTGCGGTACACATCTTCGCTCGTACCATTGCATCTAAAAGCTCTTTTCGTGATACAACCGTATGTAACGGAAGTTCATTGAACATTTTCTGGTATTTGAAATATGTTCCCTCAACCAGCCTTGTACACACTTCAAAATCGTCTGTTGCAAACATCGCCATAGTGTTGCTATAGCTTATTTGAACATCGCCAGTTAACCCGAGTGCTTTCAGCTTATCTATTGTATTCTTTGGAATAAGCAGTTCAAATTCTCCATCGTAATCAACCTTGTCCCACGCAAGGACATGTCCATCAAGTCCGACAAAATTCAACTGTCCATCCTTAGCCTGCAGACACATGGTTGACATGGTGGCATTTCCTCCCTGTTGTGGAATTGCATAAGAAACTCTCCTTACAGATTCCAACAGCTGTCCTGCTTTAAGCGTGAAACTGCTCCCCTCTCCCTCAATATCCGATACCGGAAACGGAGCCGGATCCATTGTCTGATACTTATTTTTGATTTTGTCAGCTCTGATCGTCATTGTATTTCCATCTGAAACTGAAATATCAATCTCACCATCCGGCAGATTGTTGATAAGATCAAAGGCTCTCTCAGGAATAATGAAACATTCGTCCTCTGTACCCTCTAACTTCGCCTTAACGGTCATTTCTAAGTTATTGGCGATTAAATACCCTTCCCTCACCAAAATCCCCTGTAAGATAGGCATTGTTGTCTTTTTGGGAACAACTCCCTTAATCTGATTGAGCTTTGTTGCAAGCTCCGTCTTCTGTATTTTCATCTTTCAATTCCACTCCTTCCAAAATAAGAATTGTGCATTGTTTTTCCTGCAGTCTATAGGGTTCCAATTCCTGCTCAGTCATAAATTTATGATTGAACAACTCCTTCATTTTCTTCCAGACCGGCCATGGCACCCTATAAAATTTTGTCAACCCCAGCGATACCATTACATAACAATGAGCACCAAACTTCTCATATATGTTCAAGCTCTCCCATTGCGTATCAGTCACAACACTTTGTTTGATCCTGTCACTATCAGTGTGTTTCGCTTCGAACATAATCCCGGTTCCGTCGCAGAGGATTCCTTTATAATCAGGTTGTCCCTTTTTCTCATAATAACCTTTGACGGTTCCATCTCTTTCTTTTCCGGTAATATGGAACGGCTCCGGTGTTTTCTCGATATGAGCCCAACCTTTACTCAGATAAAACTCACAGGCGCTTGAAATCCATCTCTCGAAAGTTTCGCCGGCCGCCTTACTTCTCCTTCCGACAACCTGTCTTCGCGGATCAGCCATCGATTCTCACCTCCAAGTGCTTTTCGAGAATGGCTTTTATATCCACCAGCTTAGTTGCGCCAATTCCTTTCACAGAGCCAATCTCATTGATAACCTTTGCAATATCCACAGTTTTATGTTTTGACGCCTGTGCTTTTCCACAATTAAAGCCTTCACTTCTTGCCTTTTCCACTCTGTCCTCAACATAATGCACCAACTGTTCATCTGTCATTTTCCTTATCTTTACTGCCTTGTTGTGAATAACATTCTCATCCGTTGTTCGTCTGCAGCTTCTCTTTGCCATATTGTTCTTCCTTTCTTCCCTTGATACTCTCTGGACTGCTATACTGGCAGTATTGTCAGTATAGCCTTCTCCGTTTATATTCCATCTACTCATCTTCATCACCAGGACCTATCGTTACGCTCTCTGCCAATCCAATAAGCTCCGGTATATCTAATCCAAGGTCTTTGCAAAACTCTTTGAAGCAATCCCTGCACATAAATCCGAATTGTTTGGGCTGTTCGCCTCTTTTTGACCTTGCCAGCAGGGTTATCATTTCGCTTTTTCTCAAATGAGCCTTGCATGACGCACAGCCATCAAACAACTTTGCTTTCAGCTTCGGACTAATCTCCGAATGCTGCAGCTGCTTTGGAAATTCTCTGCGCATATTTTCTTCCCCGACAATCGGAATCAGACTGTCTTTCATGAAAACTGGCACTGAATTATAATCAGCTTTTACAACGATATCTTTTATCCATTGCAGTTCTGGCACTATTTTATTTTTGTTACGTCCCGTCTCTGCTCCAATGATTATCCAACCAACCTGTCGAAACATCACATTATGCTTAGAAACAATGTCCCCCATTAGTGGTTCAATGCTGACAAACGTATTGCATCCAGCAGGAAGATAATTAAATCTATCAGCATCCGCATCACGGGTAATGGTTGTTCCGTACCACATATTTTCCAGTCCCGCCGGCACTCCAACTTCTGTATATCTCTTTGGATTCTTGGTCAAAAACAGGTAATTATGAATTGGATTCTTCAAACAAGTCTCCATTACATCTCTGATCCATTCCTCCGGAACCCAGCTGCCGAATATATCAGCCATCGCACCAACAAAAATGTTATTTCCCATTTTCAGCTTTTTCGGATAATCCATGCGGTACTTGTGGTATGTAGGTTCAAATCCAAATGGATAAACCAGTGTATTTCCCGTTTCATTTAGCATTGGTTCCTCCAAAACAAATACATCATTCGAATTATCTGCCGCGGACTCTGTTGAATAATCTTTCTTTGCCATTAAATTCAACCTTACATCACCCGCAAACCTGGCAGTCATTCTTCTTGCATAGCAGTATGAACAATTATGCCGGCATCCCGTAATCGGATTCCATGTGTGATCACACCATTCAATTTTTGATTTATTCACAAGTCTCCTCCTTTCTGATGCGTCCAATCGGAATTTCCTCTTCCCATTGAACATAAGCAAAATCAACACGCTGACCGCATTCGCTACAGTAGTTTGGCTGATAATTCGGACCTGCATTGAGAACACTTCTGCATCTGGGGCAAGTGCAATACTGATGTCGCATAATAACAAAACCGTACTTAATATAGGTCCCGTGTTTTATTATTGGCTTTCTCGCAACAAACCTTGGAATTCTTAAACTAATTGCCTGTTTCAGCATTTACATCATCCCCCTCCACCCAATACTCTACATAATATTTTGTTTGTCCTTTTCCTCCCGGCCGCTCCTTGCCAATTCTTACCGCATAACCAGCTTTTACAAGTAAACAGCAAAGCGAATTTCTATCATCATCGTTAATCTTTCCCATAAGGCTATAGATTCGCTGTCTTTTCTGTTGCATTTTACCCCGCCTTTCTTTCCGATTTTTCTAATCCAGCATCATTCTTGGCCGCTTCAAGCATTTTCTCTGCAAAAACATTTACAAATGCTTGGACATCCGCCGGCATTCCACAATTTTTGAATCCTCTGCATTGAATAATTTTGTTATCTCTCCACTCCATCGTGAAATAAGATTTATCTGGTTGATCTGCCTTTCTGACAAAGAAGATATTTGTTTCTCCTCTTGCCACTCTTTCAACATACCCACCAACACAATGATGCAGCGCTTCACCCTCCCGACGGATTTCATCACCGGTCTTTGGCACTACTAAGATCAGCCCCTTTCCCTTTATCTGAAAAGCATCCACTCCATCATTCTTTGAAAAAATCTCCTCCATCGCTTTCTTGGTTTCGGCCATTTTCTTGGCGGCAAGCCTCTCTCTTCGTTTCTTCTCCGCTGCAGCTATTTTGTCTTTCAGAGCCATATACTCTTGCGCAGTTCTGTCGTGTACCTTTTTGAAATTAGTTGGCATATAGATAAACATATTATTCAGATCGTATTTCAGTTCCCGGCACCATTCCAGATATTCAATCCAGTCCTTCGCCATGTTCTGTTTTCTTTCAATCCGAGGATCCGTTCTCTCTTTATACCTCATATACGAATACTGCCAGCATCCACCCTTTTCTCCGAGCGGATATCTTTCACTCTCTTTCGCTATGTATTTGCAGAGCTTATGAAGAGATACTCTGCGGTCTTTTTGTTCCAAAAGTGTGGTGTTGCACCCAAAAGTTTCATAAAATTCCTTTAGCTGCTCTGGCTTCATCTGAATTCCACATTTCTGCGCCACCTGTAGCAACCTCAGTTTGTAATGATTACCATCTATTGACTGCATCACTCTGGTGTTGACTTTTGTCAATCCCAAAATTTCATATATGGTCTTGCCTTTGAAATTGATTTTTCCAACACCGCTATATCCGTATCTATCGCCGGCAATATCCTTAGCCAACTGATTCAGTCCCATTTTGCAAATCCATTCAAGTTTTGGAAACCTCAAATACATTTTCATTGCATCTTCGTATCTCAATGCTACAGACGGCATATTTTGTGCCAGTATTTCAAGAGCCGAATATTTCATTGGTGTGTGCTCCCATGCCTGCGGAAGATTTCCCGGATAGAGTATGGACTCCATGTAATCAATGTTTCCTTCATCCGGGATCCACCGGCAATGTCCTTTTTGATGGTACACTCCCCACTCATAACTCTCTTTTATTGGTGTATTTCCGGCGAAAGTCCAAAAGCATCTGCGATATTCATGCATTGTCTCTTCAATTCGTTTCTTAAACGAACTTCCTGCTATGGCTGCATCACTTTTAATATGTCTCCACGCTTTGAAGTATCGAAGCAAAAATCCCTCATCTTGCCTGTCCACATATACAAACCACCTCTCGTCTACTATCTGACACGGCATCTTTCCTCTTGCTTTATATGTCACTTTGCTTCCGCAGAAAGGGCATTCCCCTTTTTCATTATTCCGAAGCCTTACCTTTGATCTATCAACAATGCCGATTGTCTTACAATATGTACACTCAAATTCTGCTTTTCCCTTTGATATTTGTTTATATATTCCATACCGACTGAAGCTCATGCCATGTTCCCATACCCAATCATCAAATTCCTGTGGCACCCTTTTTATTGGTTCCATCCTCAACTCAATCGGTTCCAACACTTTTCTGTGCTTTTCTTCCAGGCGTTCATCCATAATCTTGTTTTGAAATTTTTTCACAGCATCCCATACTGTTTCATCTTCATCGTTGCAGTAATCGCGAAAGAAATCCTCCATTATCTTCCTGTGATCATCGGACCAAATAAATACCAATGGAATATGCTGACATTTTCTATAGTTTTTATCCCACTTATATGTAAACAGGTTAAAATTCTGCATATTATCGAATGCAGCTGTAAGCCACTTAACCTTTGACACGGAAAGGTCCTGCGTGATATAATCATCACTCGACAGGAATGTCCTAAATGCTGCCTCTGTTTTCCCTTTTTTGAGTTTCGCGATCTCAAAGAAATTCAGAAGCAGTATTTTGTTTTCATCCACAAGTTCGGCAGTTACAATGTGCTCCATTCCATTTAATCTACATGCCATACTCACCATTTCCTCACTGGCTTCCGCCCTTAACATTACAGACAATTTTCTCTTTTCCATTATGTACACCTCCTACATTCCAAAAAATGAGAACATATCGAGCTGGCCATCCATGTCCTTGTTATTCTTTTTGGACTTGGTTTCTGGCTTGGACTCGCCTGCCTTTCCCTTCGGCTTTTTAGTGGTAGGCATCTTTTCAGATTTTTTCCTTGCTTTATCAGCTCTTTCGTCCAGTTTTTTCATCTGCTTCTTAGTTTTCTCTTTAGCCTCGGCTTTCTTCTCTTCCTCAGCCTTATCATCCTTGTGATAATAATCCTCAGCCCATTCATAAACCACATCATCACGAACCGCACAGCTACCACCCTTCGCCTGTTTCCTTGCCTGCTCGTAAATGTACTTGTAGCATTTCTCCCAAGTCTTATGATCCTGACATACATCCGAAGCTAAACTCTCTGATTCCTGACATCTTTTAGTCAAATGTTCAATAACAGGCTTTGCGAACTCTTTGTCATTAGCCTTTTTCAGCTCCTCCTGCAACTTTGTAACTGCCCCAACAACTCCGATATAAACAGAACTGTTATTATTTTCTTTCGCAGCTTCAACTTCCTCTGGTGTAGGTGCTGGAATTCCTTCTACAATTTCTTTAAGGCTTGCCTTTCCCATTTCCGACTGCGGCTCGGACTCTGAAAAATCCATAGCCCCATATTCTTCTTTTAATCGGTCATTCTCTATATCAAACAATGTATTGCCATCAGCATCATAGAATACGGTTACTTTCTCTCTCTTTAATATCTTGTAAGTGGCATTTCCCACCTCAACTTCACTCTTGCTATCCTGTGAAGAATATCCATTTTCCAGATACTCCAGAATAGCCTTACTCCATTCATTTTCATAATCCTGATTATCTCCTAATGCGTAGTGCATTACATTTCTACCCGTTTCCATAGGCTTCCTCCTTTTTATCAAAATCGAAAAACATATAAAAATGCTCTTTTTCCACTGTTTTTTCGGTGGTTACGGTTCCACCAATGCCGCCCATTGACTGAAACAATCTCCTCCAAGTCCATATCTGATTTTGAAACATCGGCATATACCAAAGTTCCTGTCCTTCTTTTTCATTCGGAAACAACACTGGTCCAGTCAAAGGATTGGTAAGCGTATTTGCTATACATACATATCCCGCACATCCCAGAAGAGAAAGCTGTATATAGCACATCATTCCGGTTACCCGGTCTATATCCTGTCCTACAAATACCACATGGTTTTGAAAATTATGTTTGCATTTCTTCATTGTATTTGCAGCCGCTATCAATGTCGCTCCCGCCCCGCAGGTCGGATCGCAGATAGATAAATACCCCTGTTTCTCAATATGTTTGTCAACATCTTTACAGGTTATTTCCGACATCATCTTGCATACACAATATGGTGTAAAAAACTGCCCTTTCCAGTGGTTGCCGAGATTCAACTGCATATACATGGCTCCAAGAAAATCCTGTTCCGGATTTCTTTCCAGAGCCTCAACAATGATTGCAAGCATTTTGGCAGGAACTTCTACAGATCCAAGCCTCTCTATGCATTGTGCGTATTCTTTTTCTCTGCTCTCATAATGTTCTGGGCTCCTGTCTGCCACATTGCTTAATGAACATGCCATAGCAGCCATTAAATCCGCCCACACCTGCCAAGAACTTCGTGAATAGCAGAGTTTGTGGAATTCATCTAAGAATTCCTTTTCGGTTCCTTGTATCGCCTCACTCTGCTTCGCCACCTAAAATCCTCCTTTTCGCCTCCTCAAATTTTTTGCTTATTTCGTCTCTGCGTTCATCCGTCATTGGTTCATACACCGGAGCCCTGGTCTGCTCAATTCGCGGAGGCTCTTTTTTCTCAATAACCGGAATATACTGTTTTTTAAGTAATTCTCTGCTTTGCGCCACGAAATCAGGTAACTGATTCGTTCGCTGTATTTCCTCAGCTTTTCTCTGATATGCCTCACGAAAATTTGCACGATCAGCAACTATGTTTTCACTTTGGCACAGTCTACTCCAACCAAGATTTTTAACCACCGATAATGTAAGCTCATCCATTGTGGCAAATGCTTCCTGTGGATGATACCAGCCATAATCCGACAAAGCCTTTTGCACAACTCCCCATGCCTCATCAAAACTCAAAACCGGGGTTTTGCATCTTTCCATGCACAGCTTCCTGATTTCAGCTATGTTAGGCGGATATATGTTGGTGCAAATGTGCTCCATGATCGCATTTTCCGCAATCTCATACGGAATATCTTTCAATGCCATGTACCAAAAATCCATTGACGCTTTATCTTCCAGTATCTTTGATGCCGGATATGCAGATTTTATTCCAATTGCCAGTGTTGCAAATTGCTGTTTATCCATTCGCCCACTCCCTTGCTCCGTGTGCAAACTGCTCTACTTTCGATCCTCCAGCCGCCTGGTTATAAGATTGCAAGTATCCCGGGGTTCCCCCTTTGTTTTGCGTTTTGGAAATCCAATTATTGATAAATCTTTTTATTCCACTTGCAGTCTTCCTCTTTTTGGGATTGGCATCGCACCATCCTTTCATCGCCCTAAACTCTTGCATCACATCAACTGCCGGATATAATGCTGAAAGTTCGTCAATATAAGACTGTGTAATGGGATATTCGTCTCCATTTATCAGTGGAAGATTTATAACGGGTGATCCCTGCAACTCCGGAACATTTTGTTTCCCGGAGCAACTCTTCTCGGTGTCTTTCAATTCAGACTTAACCGTTTCGGAAACATGGTCATTGTTTATTGCTCTCTTTTGCTGTCCTTTGCTGTCAAATGTCAGCAATGTGCAGTCTTCCGAAAATCCCGGATACTTACTTTTCTGATTACGAATCCTCTGGTGATCCGCCCATGTCACCAACTGCAAATACGGTCGTCCCTGAACTTCATATGCCTGGACCAATCCGACGGACACCAATTTACCAATTGCCTTATTTATATCTTTTTCCGCAATGTCTTTCAGCGGAAAGCAGCTTCCTTTGATTATTTTTGTCCTGCCGTCATATCTTCCGAAATCATCGCAAGTCACGATCAACCGGTAAAACAGAACTTCCTCAAACCAGGACAAGGAATCTATCTCCTCACTTCTGCAGATGCTTTCCTTAATTATCCTGTTTGGCATTTGATCATCCTCCTTTCGGATACCGGAGGTTTCCCTCCGGATCCCACTTTAATAAATTACTTTGCTTCCGCTTTCTGTTTTAACCACATCCAAATTCTGAGGAAATCTGGCTTTCATCGTAGGGTCATGGGTTATTGCCATAATTTTAATGTCGTTATACCTGCTCTGAATCGTCTCCAATGCGTCGCAATATGCCTGTATTCCATCCCCATCTAAGAATGGAGGTTCGTCAATGAACAGCATTCCAAGCTGAATCCCCGCAGTTGATGATTTAATCTCTGCCAGTGCAAGGATAACGGATAACGATGCTTTGACTTTCTCTCCTCCAGATTTTGAAAGATATGGCAATACCGATTTTCCGTATTCCTCAATATAAATATCAAGCGAAACCTTTTCTTTTCCATTCTTCTGGAGCCTTTCCAATCTGAATTCAACCCCCATCTTTCCTCCAGTCATTTGTCCTAAAATGGCATTTGCCGTCGCTGTCAGCTGCGGAATGATGGATCGGATAATCTGATGTGGAACTCCGCTCTGGCTGAACGCCACTTTCAATGCGTCATAATCCGCCACTTCCTTTGCGTATTCCACCTGCTTACCCTGCAGAGCTGCAATATCCTGTTTCAGCTTTATGATCTGTTCTGATTTCTGCTGTAAAGCTCCAATTCGCATCTGCTTTTCCTTTACCACGCTGTTAATGGCATTCACTTCTATTTCCAGTCCGTTTACAATCACCTGAGCCTCTTCCATTCCCGCCATAGCAAGTATCTCTTTATCAGCCTCCGCCTGTCTCTCTGCGATTTCATCATCGATACCGATAATTTCTGTCGATAACTCCAGAACCCTGTTCAATGCTGTTGCATTTCTTTCCTCTGCCACTGGAAGCATTTTCTCTTTCTCTACCCACGGTTCGAGATCGGCAATAGCACTAAGCACATGCTTATGTTCTTCAAATGCTTCCGCATATACACCGCATTCCACTTCCGTCTGTGTGCCCTTTAATTTGACCTCAGTGAGCCTGTTTTCTGCCTCAGATATATTTGACTGCAAATGCTCTAAATCCGCCTTAATCAAAGCAAGGTTATTCTCTCTCTGATTGATCATTTCAAGCTGTGCTACATACGGAAGCAGCTTTGCACATTCGCTTTGCAGTACCGTCAAGGCGGTTGCATCAAAACCTATCGCTTCCATCTCTGCCTGCTTTTTCTCAACTTCCGATTTGCTTTTTACAAGTTCGCATTCCCTCCGGGCGGCAATATCCACATATAATGCCTCATGCACCATCAGCTGCTCTTTGGCTTCGATAGCATCCTGCAAAAATTTACAATGTGCATTTTCAATATCCACGCATCCTGATTCATTCAAGATTGCGACTTTTTTCTCAAGTGCCAATTTCTGTTCATCAGCTTTCTGCTTCTCTCTGTCAAAACCAGCGCGCGTCTCGCTGTCATGAAAAACTGCCGCAGAGTATTCTGTCTTTGCCTTCTGGTATGCAACAGCCTTATCCTGCATAGCTTCCAATTCCGCTTTCTTTTGGGTGTATTCTTTGGCTTTCTGTCTGACCTCACCATCGTTGGCCGAGTCCAATATCATTGCATTCTTTTCATCCTGTTTCGTCTGTATGGCAATCTGCAGATCAGCTACCGCTTTCTGTTCACTTTCAATCTGTTTTGCGAGATTTTCGGCCTCCTGCTTCTTTGTGGTATAGAGTGCTGACTGTCCGGCAAGTTCCAACTCTTGCTTCAACAAATTGTTTCTTTCTGCAATCTTTCCCTCGATTTCAGACTTTTGGGCTATAATTGCTGAACTGCTGTCCACTATCGCCTGCTGTGTGGCTCTGTTCTGCTCGGCGATAGTCTTTTTTGCCTGTAATGTTGCAACGGCTGCGAGAGCTTTCTTCCGCCTTTCTGCGGCTTCCTGCTGGTTTGACAGAATGAGTTTCTTCTGATCTCTCTCATTAACCTTTGCCTGCAGTCTGGCTTCCTGCTCTGCCAGCTCTGTTTTACACGCCTCCATTTCTTCATCTGGTTTGCCGAATTCATCAATTGCTGCATTATGAATCGTGATTTCCTGTTTCAGCTCCCTGTTCTTTGCTCCATAAATTTTTGCTTTATCAGAGGCAACTCGCTCCATCAACTTATAGACTCCAAGTCCGAGCAATGTTCCAAGTACCTCTACTCTTTCCTCCGGTCTGGCCTGCAAAAATAATCCATACTGATCCTGCATGATCAAAGCACAGGATTTGAAAGTAAAACTGTCCATGCCGAGAATGTTTAATATCTCCTGCTGCGTATCGTTGTATCGCTCTTTTGAACAATTCTTCCAGTCATTTTCGATAAACTGCGAAATATTCAATGTGCCTTTTCCCGATCTGGCTCTTGTCCTCGTGACACGATATTTCTTTTCTCCAATTCGGAAAGTGAACATTATTGATCCGGATCGCACGCTTTCTTCATTCCTCAGCCACGGGGCCCTGCCGGTATCATCCTTGATTACCCCTTCTCTCGGCTCTTCGTAAAGGCAATCAATGATCGCATCCATAAATAAGCTGCTTTTTCCCGCTCCATTTTGTCCATTGATTGTGCAGAAAGTGATGTCCTCAAAATTAAATGTTTCATCTTCGTAGTTACGATAGTTTTTAACCGAGATCTCTATAGGTTCAAATACACCTGTATTTGCCATAGTTGTAATATTCGCTTCCGCTTCCGCAATAACCGGCCGTGCTTTTAATACAAGTTTCTGTATCTTCTCCTCCGGTACCTGCTTCTCTTCCAAATATTTAATAAGATTTACTTCCGGATCTGTGGATTCTGCCAATTCTGTTCTGTTTGCAAATTCTTCTATCTTGTCCGGCAATATATCCCATACCATAAACGCACCATCATCTGTCAGCTGTTTTCCCAGCGTCATGGTATTCAAAGCCTTCCTGTTTTCCTCCGTGCAGTTATAACGGACACGAACTATTTTGTTATCTATACGCCCTTTCCACTTCTCAGCAGCCACAAACTCTATCGCCTGCATATTGATCTGCGTAATATCGTCATTATTAAGCTCAATGGTTGCAAACTCTCTGATCGGTGTCGGATAAAAGAAACTCTGCCATGTGCCAATTTCATTCCAGTTATGAATCCAGAAGCCTCTTTCCTGTCCTTCATCATTAAAATTCATTGCATTTATCGCGCCGGAATAATACCAGTCGTGCATTATCTTCTGCGGTCTGTGGATATGGCCCAAAGCCACCAAACTGTAGCCGGCAGCCATCAGGGCTTCCTGCGGAATGATTGGTTCAAACTGCGTCAGCATCATTGTCTGTCCGCTTTCCGCATTGCACCCCGGCACCGTGTAATGCGCCATTAAAACGCTTTTCTTTTCCGGCGAACACTGTGCTTTTAATCCGGTCACAATATTGGATAATTCATTTGTGATCACCTCATTTTCTTTGTCATTCGCAAGTCCTGGGTGGTTCGCTCTGAACACTCCGCGATCAAACCCCGGGATCACTGCGATATCCACATCATCAAACGAAATGACCTCTGGTTTCACTGCTATATGTACATTAGGAGCATCCGCAAACATTACAGAAAGCACATTAAACTGCCCCTCTCCATCGTGGTTCGGCGTACCTCTCATCACAACCACCTGCTTTGATACCGCTGCAAGCTCTTTGATATAATGAACTGCCGTCACAATATCTCCGCAACATCTGTCGGACCACAACTTTCCAACATGAAAAATATCACCCGACACAAGCGTGTAATCCGGTTTTTCTTCTGTCGCTACTCTGACCAGTTCATCCATGCATCTCTTTGTATCTAATGTCCTGAGATTTACCCCATCCTTTACCGGGCTGCGAAATTTACCCAAATGCCAATCTGCTGTATGTAATATCTTCATTTCAATACCTCCGTAGTGGCTTTCATCGCCATAATCATATTGTTTAATTCAAGTTCCAAGAGTTTAAATGTTTCTTCCTCCACTCCGCAAAAATCAATGCCATCATCGCCCCATTCTTCGCCGACAAATAGTACATTTCCTACTATTGGCTGATTATGCACATCTGATTTATAAAGGTAACTCCCTACGAGATTTGGTGTGTTTGGTTTTAATCGTCCCTCCTCATCAATCAGCATACTCACGCACTGTCCCGGAATATTTGTTGGATGATCGGTCATCTTCAAATGTGTGTAAAGCCTCTCCGGCATAACATGCTCATATATCCTGCAATGATTTCCAATCAATTTTCTAAGATAATCATTCTGCTCCTCGTGCGACATCGCCGGTACCCCATCGGCATCCCGCCGGCGTCCCTCTGGAAACTCATGTATTGTCATTTCCAAATCCGTTGAAATCTTGATCAACTTCATTTTTTACCAGCTCCTCTCTGACACTTTATACAAAGTGGTCTTCCGAACTTATTCACTGAATAGCCATGAACTCTGTCGTTAATTTCTGCCCCGCACTGTTCACACCGGTACCCCGCCGGCGTCCCCGCTGTGTCTCCGCCGATACCTCGCCGGCAGGATGCCGGCTGCTCTTCCGGAGGGGCTTCATCAATAGGCTGCTCCATATACCTGTCATCAATGTATTCGTCGTAGTTTTCACCGTCTGATGCCTCGATCATATGCGCATCCGGTACCCTGCTCTCAATCTGTTGTACGCTTGGCTGCCGGTTCTGTGTTCCAAACAGTCTGCCCGACGATTCAAACATATTTTCAATGGCTGCTCGCTTTACTTCTTCGTGATTAAGATTTGGCACAAGATACGCAACAATGAACGGCTTCTGCAGCTCCTCAATGGTATATGTCCCTTTGATATGCAATGCTGTTCTAATAGCTCCGTTCAGTGCTTTCGCTTCGCATATCTGCGGAAGATGCTTCATAAACTCCGCTTTCTGCTTGTCCGTCATTCCAGGGGTAACATTATCCACGATAATTTCATGGGTATCTTCCACTGTCAGGACCTCTCCCGTCAGCTGCGGAACTGATATTGTAACTTTGTATGCAACATCTTTATTTTTGCAATTTCCGCACTGCACCATTTTCCCCGTATGTTGATTAACGGCAACGCATTTCTGGCATGTTGTCGGGACCACATGCTCCGAGGAAATCATTTTAATGCCTGCTCCATCTGCAAGTTTTTTTAAGCCATTCTTGGTAATGGCATATTTATTTGGCGTCGCCGGATGGTGTCTGCCGCTTTGATCCGTCCACGCTTTTGAAGCTCGCTGCTGAAGATATATGTCTCCAGCTCCCTCTCTTGCATCCAATTTAATCTGCTGAATAACTGGTGATTTAATGTCCGGGATCTGTACAATGACATCCGTATTTCCCAATAGATTAAATTGAGAAACCGGATATTTTTGAGTAATAGATAATTCATTCATGCTTTTTACCTCCATATTGCAATTTTTACTTGATTTATAAGACTGGAACTGCTACAATATGGATATCCGTAGGGGCACTCCGATCTGTGATTGGGTGCTCTTTTTCCATATCACGCAATGTTCTGCATAAATCCATAGTGAATTTTGAAAAAGCAAGGCTTCTTACATACTCCTCTGTCAGCTTCACCAAATACCAATGCTGCATCACAACCGCTCTCGGTTCACGCTGATATATGTACGCCTGCTTATGTCTGGCATACTGTAATGCCTCCTCAAACTGTTCATCTGTAATCGTGCATCCGAGCAGTTCTTCCACTTCTCTTTTTTCTACGATGTCGTTCATATTCCAACTCCTCCATTGAATCAAATAGATAGTTAATCGCTTTCCATGCTCCCCAATAAACCGCGGGGATCAGTAAATATTCGCCTCCCACCGCCTCGTACCCTCTTTCGATATAAGCAAGGTGAAACGACCATTTTCCAATAGCGTATGTAACGATCAAAGTCCACACAATCGCTATCAGCTCTCTTTTTAACCTTTTTCGTCGCATGCCAATCACTCCTTGTAAAAATAATGTCTCCCGTGTCTAAACAGGAATGTTAAATGTTCGCTATGCCATGTAGAATTGCTCCTGCTTTCAAAGTAGGTTGCTCCCTCACTTCCGTCCCATCCTTTATCCCGGATAAGCCGTAAAGCCTCATAGCAATCCCTGTTCGGTTCCACTCTGTTATATCTTCCGTTGCTGATCGGACTAAACTGCCCTTTCTGAAAAATAACCTCTTTGATGGTATCCGGAAATTCATCATCCAAAACCCTGTTCATCACCACCAACATTACAAGAGCTTTTCCTTTTGTGTCTTCTGATTCTGCCTCTGCCATAGCGATTTTAGCCAATAGGTAATCATCTTCATTGATACCCGATGCCTCCTCATCCTGCTCCGTGTATGGTGTTGCAGTTGGCGGAATCTCAGTTACTGCCGGCGTCTCATAGGGTGCTGCATTTTTCTCCTCCGAAACAGCAGCTTGCGTGATAATTTCAACTCGATCTGTCTTTTTTGCCGGCTCTCCTGTAAAACTATTCGCAAATGCCACCACTGACACCAAGGAAATCCCAAATACCATCAACAATCCCAATATGCACCTATTTCTCATGCTCCAACAGCACCTCCTTTTTGCTCGTCAAAGGCAAACGCCATCTGGCCGCCTCTTCCATCCATTCTCAAATACTTTCTGTAATACGCCCTGCTCTGCTCTTTCTCCCTTTCCTGCGTGCTTACACAATCGCACTTTTCACCAGGATCCAGGTTACTTCCACAGCTTGGACAAACATTGTAATATGCCATATTGCACCTCCTATTCTTCAATCATGCATCTTTCAAGAAAATACTTTCTTGGCACTTTCCCTGTCGGGTATGCCGGTGTCAGCTTCCCGGCTTCAACCAATTCATCGCGAAGCTGTCTTATCAGTCCATAGGCTTTATTTTCCCCGCATCCAAGGTACTCCATTACCTCATTTGCACTGATGTAATATTTCCCAGCGGGTGATATAACCCCTGGTGCTGTTGCCAATGCATTCATGCTCTCACCTCCCGTGATAAATCCTGTTTTACAATCTGATCCATTGTTACACCAAAGAAATCAGCAATTTTAGCCAGTTTATCAACAGGCGGCTCAATCTCTCCAACTTCATACTTGTGCGAAATAGTTTTGGAAACGCCAAGCAATTCTGCAATTTCCTGTTGTGTCATGTTGTGTTCTCTCCGCAGATATGCGATGTTGAGTGCATATACCGGTATTGGTGGTTTCATTTCTTTCAAGACCAGATCATCAAGCGTAACGCCGAAATACCTTGCCAGTTTAATAATCGCTTCGATTGTTGGCGTTCGCGTACCTCGTTCCCATGATGAGATTGTCTTTTGGTCAACCCCAAGCTGAATTGCAATTTCTTGTTGTAACTTACCTTTCATTTTTCTCAAATATCTCAAGTTTTCTACCAAATGCAAATCATCATCTCCTTTCGGCTTGGAGCTACCTGTTGCTCCGAGCATATATTGTATTGATTTCCCGATTAGGATTTGAATTCGGATTGGATTGGATTACGGACGCATTTGTTGTCACTTGCTGACACTTGACAGCAACTTGCAAACAAAAAATTATTAAGCCCTACTTCGTCAATCGCACCGCCAGACTGTCCTCGCATATGCTCGGTCCAATGATACTTCCGACCGTTTCGAGCCTATTTTTTATAAGTTTTTCTTAATCCATAGCTTCATGCTCTGCGCAATCTCCTCTATTTCCTCCAAATTTCTCATTACCGCTTCAAGTTCCGGCTTTTCGCTTTCATCAATCACGCCATCTGCAGTGATATCAAGAAGAGTTTCCCTCGTCTTTCCAATTTTCCGAAAAACAGAAAGTGTTCTGATTGTGATTCGGTCCAAATCGGCAAGTTCCGCTTTCGGCATCTCTTTCCCAAGAGGACACATGGTCCTGCAAAAATAATTTTCAAGTTCTGGAGCATTATACAAACCCGCCATCAGCCTTATTTCTTCCGGATACGGTACTGCAATACCACTTTCTATTCTGTAAAGCCGCCCCCTGTCAATCGACATATAGTCAGCTGCGCCCTCCCGGCTACTCAACTGCTCATTGTGTGTTGCGGCATTACAACGGGCCTGATAAAAAACATTGGAGCTTGTCTTCGCTGTTATATTTGCCATTTTCTATGCATCTCCCTCCGTAGTACAATTATTTTTAGAGAATGTTATATCTTCCACCTGAACATCAAATAGTCTCGCTATTAAAATTGCCTTTTTTAGCGAAGGAGTTCGCTTGCCTGATTCATACATTCCAATAGTAGCGGAGCTGACACCGAGTTTCCGTGCCAAGTCACGCTGGGACATTTTTTTCTCGCCCCTCAGTTCTGCTAACGATTTGTTGTTATTCACGTTTTTTTCTCCTTTCTGCTCACATTATGTTGCTTTAGTTAAATAATACTCACGCATTGTTGTTTTGTCAAGCGTTTTTTTAACTTTTTGTGAGCAGTTGCTTTTTTTGCTTTTTTTGCTCACAAAATGTGATAAAATATATAAGAATGGAGGTTACATAATGGAGATAGGAAAAATAATCTCACAACTTAGAAACGACAAAGGGCTCAACCAGCGCGAATTAGCAATACATTTAGGTGTGAGCAATGGTGCAATCGGAATGTGGGAAACCGGGAAACGCCAACCCGATTTAGAAACGATCAAAAAAATTGCATCATTCTTTAATGTCTCTGTTGATTATCTTTTAGGCAACACTTCGGATTCAGAGACAACATCTTCTGAAGCACCCGGTAACGGCTGCGAAAATTCCATTAACTATTGGATTGCAAAAACCGGTCTTGGAAATAACGAAATTGCAAAGCAACTTGGCATTTCTGAAGATTTACTTGCTGGCTATATACAGTCAAAAGCACCTATTCCATACCCGGTACTTTCTGCTTTGTCAGAAATATGCGATGTTTCAACGGATTGTCTCTTGGGAATAATCAAAGCAAGCCGGAGAACAGATTTCGACAACGTATTGCCTTTCAAATACAATTACGAAATTGCCAAAAGGATCCGGAAACTATGCAGCGATAACAGCATTGACACAACATCTTCCTTTTTAGAAAATCTGTTGTGTCTGTCAAGTCAAGAAGTGTTTTATCTGATTGAGTATGGTTTTGTTCCGCATGTGGACACCATTATAAAACTGGCAGAACACTTCAATGTCTCCTGCGATTATCTTTTGTGTGTAATCGATGAAAAAACTGAAAACGCATTATCAAGTTTTCACAGATTAAACGAAGATAACCAGGACATAATTGTCGGAGACATGAAAAAGTATCTTAAAGAACAACGCTACGAAGAAACTGTTGCAGCAGAAACTTCTATGCGAGAGGCAAAATAATATCCTTCGAGTGGTACCGGAGGCGGAGGGGGAAATAATATGAAGTGTACAAACTGCGGAACTGATCTTACCGATGATATGTTCGGAGTCGGAATGTGCTTTTCATGCGGATGCCCTGTGTCCAAATCAGAAAAAGCATTTGAATACGAACAGGATAAAATTAGGGCCGCAAAGCTCCTTGAAGAACAAAAGAAAAAAGAACTGAAAGAAAAATTATACAATGATCGTCTTAGTAATCAGTTACTTACTACGGGGTTCTCTTTCGAAGGTTATCGTATAAATGAATACCTTGGAATTGTCGATGGCGAAACAATACTTGGCACAGGATATTTTTCTGACATCAACGCATCTGTCTCGGATTTTTTTGGGGTAGAAGCGACCGAGTATTCTGATAAGCTGCACCAAGCCAAACAGGCTGTATTAAGAAATATGATTAAAGCGTCTGCAGATTTGGGAGGAAACGCTATAGTAGGTATATCTTACGGATATATGACATTTTCCGGAAATATGATTGGCGTTTCTGTAACCGGCACATCCGTAAAGGTAGAAAAGCTCCCATCTCACTCAGATAATTCTGACGATGTAACCTAGTAAAAGGAGGCTGACATTTCATGCCTGCATATAAGTACACACTCAAAAGCGGCAAGACGCTTTGGTATGCCAATTTCTATTACACTGATTGGACGGGAGAAAAGAAACATATCTGCAAAAGAGGTTTTAAGACACAACGAGAAGCAAAAGAATATGAAAAATCCTTTATGGATCAGCAGAATAACACCAGTGACATCCTCTTTGCTTCTCTCGTTTCAAATTATCTGGAAGATATGAAGCACCGTTTAAAGCCTACCACAATGGAGAATAAACAATTTATTATCGATACAAAAATTCTCCCATACTTTGGCAAGCAAAAAATATGTGATATTGATACGATCAAGATCCGAAAATGGCAAAACGAACTTATCTCCTACCGGGATGATAACGGAAAACCATTTTCACAGACATATCTTAAAACGGTAAACAATCAGTTGTCTGCCATTATGAATTACGCCGTATCTCACTACCGGTTACAGGCAAATCCATGTAAGGCTGCCGGCAGCATGGGCCGGAGCAAGGCGGGCGAGATGAACATATGGACACAGGCAGAATACGAAAAGTTTTCACATGCCATCAGTAAATCGTCCATGAAACTGGCGTTTGACATTTTGTTCTATACCGGAATGAGATCCGGAGAACTGCTGGCACTCACACCGACAGACATCCTGCCAAATAAGAGGATTGACATTAACAAAAACTACGCTAAAATCAAAGGCGAGGAACTATTTCTTGAGCCAAAAACGCCAAAGGCGAAGAGATGTATATCCATCCCAGATTTTCTGTATGATGATATCCAGGAGTATATTTCAAAACTCTATGGCATTGGAAATAATGACAGAATTTTCTATTTTCAAAAGACAGCTTTGGAAAAAGAAATGAAAAGAGTCTCCGAACGGGCCGGCCTTAAGCCGATCAGAGTTCACGATCTCCGGCATTCACACGCCAGCATGCTGATTGATCTTGGTTTTTCGCCTTTGGAGATTGCCGAGCGGCTTGGTCATGAATCAGTAAAAACTACACTCGATACTTATTCGCATCTTTATCCGGATAAGGACCAACAACTTGCGGATCGGCTGAACCAGTTTCGCAGCAGCCAAGGAAAATAAAGTTGAAATCGCATACTAATTGTGATATATTAGACATAAAGAAAGGCACCCGCGGGAACGGATGCCTCTCAGGAGCCCCACTCCAAAGGTGGAGTTTCCCGAGCGAGCTTATTTCTCTATAAAGAGACGCCTACTCTGGTTGCGACAGAGTAGGCATTTTTATTTGCGCTTGTTTCTCTTATCGAGAAAGGCAAGCAACGCTAATATCAAGCTGCCAAAGGACATCAGCAAAGCCAATATCCCAATGAAAATCGAAATGATCTCATAAGCCGTCATCGGCGTCACCTCCCTTCCTATGTATTCCGGCAAACCGGTTCATCGGCCCGGGAGGTTACCACCCCTGTCGTGGGTTCCATGTGACAAATTCTATCATATTCAGACATCAATTTCAATGTAATTCACATTTTATGACTCTATTCGCAACCATATTGGATTGCACTTTCAATCTGCAACTGTTTTCGATTGCGCTTTTACAGGAAGCTGCACATCACGAGAATAATGCTCATTTTGAGCAGGAAAAGTAATGGCACATCATTCTTAACATCACATTAACATCACGGAGCAAAATAAAAGAGCCACAATCCCAGTAAAATAAGGATTTGTGGCTCAAATGTCCGTTATTCAAACTCAATCGTTCCAGGCGGCTTACTCGTCAAATCATAGAATACCCGGTTGACTCCCTTAACCTCATTTATAATTCTCGTCATTACGGTCTGCAGCACCTCAAACGGAATATCTGCGCTTTCTGCGGTCATGAAATCAATGGTCTTCACGGCACGAAGCGCAACGGCATAATCGTACGTTCTCTCATCGCCCATAACACCGACGCTGCGCATGTTTGTGAGGGCGGCAAAATACTGGTTGATGTCGCGGTCGAGACCGGCTTTTGCAATTTCTTCACGGTAAATCGCGTCTGCGTCCTGCACGATGCGGACTTTTTCAGCAGTTACCTCGCCGATGATACGAATTCCAAGTCCAGGACCTGGGAATGGCTGACGGAATACGAGGTATTCCGGAATGCCGAGTTCGAGACCGACCTTGCGGACCTCATCTTTGAAAAGGTCACGGAGAGGCTCGATAATTTCTTTGAAATCAACGTAATCCGGGAGACCGCCGACGTTGTGGTGGCTCTTGATGACTGCGGATTCTCCACCCAAGCCGCTTTCTACAACATCCGGGTAAATGGTTCCCTGTACGAGGAAATCAACAGCTCCTACTTTTTTTGCTTCCTGTTCGAAAACGCGAATAAATTCTTCGCCGATAATTTTTCTCTTTTTCTCCGGTTCTTCGACACCGGCTAATTTTTCATAAAAACGCTCCTGCGCATTGACACGGATGAAATTCAAATCATAGTCGCCGTCCGGACCGAATACCGCTTCTACTTCATCGCCTTCATTTTTACGGAGAAGTCCCTGGTCTACAAAGACACAGGTGAGCTGGTCGCCGATGGCTCTGGAAAGAAGCACGGCTGCAACCGAGCTGTCAACACCACCGGAAAGAGCACAGAGCACGCGGCCATTGCCGACTTTCTCACGGATTGCCTTAATCTGATGCTCAACAAATGAATCCATGCGCCAGTCGCCGGAACAATGACATACATTGTAAACAAAGTTGGAAAGCATTTTCGTTCCCTCTTTGGTGTGAAGCACTTCCGGATGGAACTGAATGGCGTACAGTTTCTCCGATGGATTTTCAGCGGCTGCCACCGGACAATCTGCCGTATGTGCACAGATACCAAATCCCGGTGCCACCTTAGAAATATAATCAAAATGGCTCATCCAGCATACGGTGTCTTCGCTGACATCCGTAAACAATGCTGAATTGGTATTTACATGAACGTCGGTTTTTCCGTACTCACGAACCGGTGCTTTCTCCACCGTTCCACCAAGCACGTGCATCATCAACTGAGCGCCGTAGCAAAGGCCGAGTACCGGAATACCCATTTCAAATAATGCTTTATCATAAGAAGGAGCACCATCCTCATAGCAGCTGTTTGGTCCGCCGGTCAAAATAATGCCCTTTGGATTCATTTCCTTTATTTTTGCTAAATCCGTTTTATACGAATAAATTTCACAATATACATTGCATTCACGGACTCTGCGCGCAACTAACTGGTTGTACTGACCGCCAAAGTCCAATACGATGACTAATTCCTTATTCAAAATTAGTTTCCTCCTTCTTCATTTGATTCTAATAATATTGTGTAAAAGCCTTTTCGTGCTGGCACGAACGCCTTTTGTACCTTTTACCCCTAGTATCTAACACATTTTATCACGAAACATCCTATGGGGTCAATGAAAACTCCTACAAATCAAAATACCCGACAAATTTGACATCATGCTTTCCTTTAGGAAATAAATAATGGTAAAGTGCGATAAAATAATCATCCGTCATGCTGGCAAGATAATCGACGACAAGCTGATTTTTCTCCTGCTCGGCATACGGCTTTCTGACATGGGATTTGACATAAAAATTATTTTTCTCCATGTATGCCATGTGATGGCGGTAAAAAACAGAAGATTTGTCTCCGCTTTCTGCCTGGCGCAAAAGTTCCTCATACAATTCACCAAACATTGGGCGGATTTCATTTTCATATAAATCGTTGAGCGACTTATTGTTATAAATCATTTCGTAATTTTCTTTTTTCGCCTGCCGCAAAGCGTCAAAATATTCCTCATCCATTTTCAAATAATCTTTGCCATAACTGTTTTCGATAATATTGACACTGAAATTATTGATAATTTCACCGTTGGTGGTGCCAATCGCCCCAGCGGTAAATGGTGATTCTTTTAGCAAATTCAGGCGCATTGCGTCCTGTCTGTCTTTGCCAAGATAGGCAATAATATCGCAGATACGCATCACGCAGCCCTCTAACGTGCACGGAATCAACTCGCCGATTGCCTTCTCATCGACATAGCATGCTTCCACCTTTTTATCGTATTCTACAAAGGTAGACATCTCGCATGGACGGTACTCTTTTAATTCCAATTCGCCATTGTGGCAAAGGATTCCGTCTAAGGTCTGCAAACTGATATTCCAGTTTACCATATCGTCCAGCACGCGGACGCTATGTACATTATGATTAAAATAACGACCGGTATGCTCCTGATACAGACTGCTCAGAATCCGCTCGCCGGCATGGCCAAACGGCGTATGACCGATATCATGTCCCAGAGAAATGGCTTCAATCAAACTTTCATTGAGTCCCAACACACTGCCGATATTTCTTGCGATGCGTGACACGAGCTGAACATGCAGGGCACGCCTTGAAATGTCATCATTCTGGTAAAAGGAAAATACCTGCGTCTTATCCGAATAACGGTTGTAATACGGCACATGCATAATTTTCTCCACATCCCGCACAAACGCCGGACGCCACAAATTCGCCTTATCGTGGTCCACGCGTCGTCTCACGATTTTCTCATCCGGAAATGCATACGGATTTTTCTTATGTTTCTCCCTGTCCTCTAAAATCCGCTCCTGCAGCTCCTTTGATAATGAATGATACTGCGCCATAGTAATCTCCTTTTCCAGTCTTTTTATTCTTCGGAATCTTCCTCTGCTACTACGATTTCTGTCTTTATTTTACTTAATCTTCTCGATATCGAAATCGTCACATACAAATCTGTAATACCGCTGTAGACCAAAGCAATTCCGATGCACATAATCAAAATCTGCGCTGCCTCAAACGGATTCATCAAAAGCACAATCCCAGCAACAATATTTACAATTGCCATCGCAAACGCCACGTGCCACGTACCATGTCCGAGGCGAAGCATATCAACCGAATTCTGCATCTTCAAAATTCCACTCATCGTCACTAAAAAGCCAAGTACCGCCGGAATTAAATCGGTCAGTTTATCCACTTTTACAATCACAAGGATTCCACCGAGAATCGCACACAATCCAACCACGAGGTCATAACGGTAAATAATACCACTGATATCTTTTCGCAGGTAGTTGATTAACGATGCCACGCCCAACGCCAAAAGCATCGCTGCCAACAGATAACAAATCGTCTTCATCGTTGCTCCCGGCCAAAGAATCAAAACGATACCAAGTGCAATAAAAATTACTGCGAGCAAAATCAAATTCCATTTCAACTGTTTTAATAAACTCATAAACACCCTCCAATCATTCAAAATAGTATTCGGTCGTTACCATATCCACACCAACTTCATCCAAGAGACGCTTCATTTCTTCCTCTTTGTTCACCGTCCAGACATTGACAAAAAGCCCCGCCTTGTGAAGTTTTTCCACATCCTCTTTGGAAACAAGCGTGTAACGCGAATCGAGTGAAATCTCATTTTCAGTAAGCCATGCAATCAGCTCATCCGAAACTTTCGTCCACTTATTGCCGCCAACTGCCCCATAAACGTACTGAAGCTTTGATGCCGGAATTCCGATATCTTTCAAACGCAACAGTGCCAAAAGGTGCATACTGATAAAAACCGTTCGTTCAAGAAGTCCCTTTTGTTTTACCAAATCAACGATTTCTCTTAATTCTACAGTTGTATAATCCATCTTCAGTTCCACAATTGGGTGAATCGTTTCGCTCCTCGCCATAATGGACAAATACTGTGAAAAAGAAATCAAATGCTGCAAGGGATGCTCCTCTCTCTTTTTCCCCGCTGTCACCGGATAGCTGATTACTTCCCCAAAAGTCATCTGGGGAATCCAGCGGTCAATCCCGCACATCCTGCGCAAATGTCCATCGTGGCTGACAACGTAAACGCCATCTTTTGATTTCCAGATATCACATTCCACGCCATAAAAATCCCCTTCTACCGCCATTGCAAATGACGCCTGCGTGTTTTCCGGCGCCTCCGAACTGAAACCGCGGTGCGCAATTCTCTTGATTTTCATTTGGCATCCTCCTTGGTTTGAGATATGGTTTCTCAAGTTTATAACGTAAGTATACTCATTTTGGAGGAAAAAATCAACTTTGATGCAGAAAGGGTTTGTTGGAATTTTTCAGTTTCCGTAATTGAATAAAACAGCTTTATGTCCCGAGGGCACTTTCGTTCGTTGAGTACGTAGCGGTATGGACACTGAAACTACCAGTGCCTCATACCGACGTACTCAAAACCCACGGGTTCACAAAGCTGTTTTATTAAATTACTGGAATACTGAAAAGATTTTCAACAAATACCTTTTCCATATTTACTTTTCTTCTATGTATCTCCCTATTATTCTTTCAACTTTCTTATCCGTTCCATACGACCGCACAGTTTTCAAAAAGTCATCTGTTGTTACGATTTGAAATTGATATGTCTGATAATATTTATGCAGCATTTGAAAGAATGTTTTATCGCCCATTGTTTTCCACAGTTCATACAGGAATAGTTTGCCGCCCTCGTAAACAGAGTTTGAGTATTCGTCCGGCTTGTCCTGATAATCGCTTACGCTTCGGTTGATTGCTTTGGTGCGGGAGGACTGGGGGATGACGATTTTTCGGAACCATCGGTCCATGTCTTTGCGGGTGGAATACTTGTCGCTCCACAGTTTTTTCTGTAATTTTTTATTTGCATAATAAGGGAATAACACGTCTTCACAGAACTCACAAAAGCCCTCGTCAAGCCACGGCTCCTTGTACGAGTCGTTGCCGATTGCAGCATAAAACCACTGGTGGGCGATTTCATGCGGAACATGTGCTTCCAGTCCCCCGTAAGAATTCTTGTTAATTTTGCGAAAGTCCTTCACATCCGGCATGCCAATCATACAAAGCCCCGGATATTCCATCGCGCTGTTCATAAAGCAATGCACGATTTTTAACTGTGAAAACGGATACGAACCTATTTTTTCCGAAAAAATGCGGACTGCCTCTTTCGCAAGCTGCATGGAATATTTGTAATAGCTCTGATTTTTCTCATAATTTGGTCCCAAAATTGAAATCGTTGTGCTGCCGGTCTTCGCATCCAGCCGGCAAAAATCATCCGACAAAACCGCTGCAAACTCTCTTAACTTTTTGCCGGTAATCGTTGTTCCATCCTGCACAGAGTGCTGCGTGCCGATTGCTGCGATTGTGTATTTTTTCGGATGCCGGAATGTAACTTCATAATCTGCTGCCTCATACACATACGTCTCATCGTTGTCACCCACATAAGGATTTTCGTTCCACGCCCCCTTTTGATAGCGAGAGATACAGGGAAAACAAAACGAAAGCTGATACATTTCATGCCCGTCATAAGAGATATAGCCAAATCGGTTTTTCTGTTTTGGAATCTCGGTGCGGAATGAAAATTCAACAGTTACACACTCGCGGGCCGGTGCTAAAACCCGGTTCTTATCGGATAAATAAAGAACTGATGCATCTTCTTTTTTATCAATCTGCAAAGTATGTCCTCCGATTCTTGCCGAGGTTATCTCGGTTTTGCACGCTTTCTTTTTCTGGTTCGTTTTCTCCTGCAAAATAGCGGCTGCCCAGTTGCGCACGCAAATACTCTTCAAATCATCATCGGTCGCATTTTTTAGTGTCGCACGGACCGTTCCGGAAAGAACCTTGTTGTTGGTGTCAAGCAATATGTTCATCCGGTATTTGCCGGCATACGCTTTTCCTTCCTTTTTTATCTTTTCGTGTTTCTGTTCTACTTTTGTCGTCTCTGGATGCCCTGTGACAAAAACACCTGCGGCAACCGCCACTCCTATCACCGCCAGTATCATGACTGCTATACCTATTTTCTTCATTCGCTGCCTCACTTTCTATCAAGTTTACTTCTTAATTCCCCCTACAAAATATCCACACAAAACTGATACTTGGAAAGTTTTTTTGCTTCTTTCCTTGTTTTTGCGCGATACAATTTGAGGTTATCTGCCGTTGTGACATAACCATACAATTTCGTTATCACACGCCCTCTCCTTGCATAAATTTTCTGCTCCCATGGACCTTTTTTCTCACCAATTTCTTCAAAAGAAATCTTCTCGCCGTTCTGATCAAACAATGCAATCTGGCTGTGCACGACTCCGCTCTCCTTTGTAAACACAACAATCTGATAAGGGGAAACAAACACACTTTTTACTACCAAATGACTGTTTAGCTTTTTATTGACTGCAATCTCTCTACTCCCTTTTTTATAAACCGTATACGGGATTTCAAAATTCCATGAACCGCAGATAGACTGCTCTTTATCCTGAAGATAAACCGTCAAAATCCGAATCCGAAGAGTTCCGTCTTTCTTAATGACATCCTCTTTATCAAATTTCATCATTCCGATAAACGCATGCTTGTCAACAAATTTTCCATCCAGCAAAATGTCGGAATCTTCTTTTGACATCTGTTTTCCAAAACTATACTGTGCTTTCACACAGATTCCATTTCCTTCCTTTGAAAAATCCATCTGCTCTGCCTGCATTTTCATCGTAACATACACAGAAAATCCATCGCAGTAAACTTCCGACGCCGTCAGTTTGATTCCTTGGCTTTGTGCACTTAAATGGTTTTCCTTTTCCTGTGTAATCTTTTTCGCATCCTTATACTCACCGGAGTAAATAACTCCCTTCTCTACCTTTTGAAAAATGGTTCCAAGAATCGGAAGATTTGCCGCAAGTGACGGATTTACCGCAAGCACGCTGCCGCATATCAAAATAACAACACAAGCTGCCACCGCCAGATGTTTCCACGTGCAGTTTTCAATTTTTCTCTCCGGTGCATCCGGCAGATTCTGCAATGTATCACAAATTGTCTGTTTTACCGCATCCGGCACCTCATCCGTTCTCCGAATATTGCCAAGCCATTTTGTAAATCTATCCATACTAAATCCCTCCAATTCATAAGCGTCCGTCGCTGTCAGGTGATACTTCTTTCCCAATCTCATAAAATTGCTCCAAAGTCTTTCTCGCTGACTGCAGCCTGCTTTTTACCGCACTTTGTCCAATTTGCAGTGCCCCCGCAATTTCCCGGACTTTAAACTGCTGCCCGTAATAAAGCTCCACAACGATACGCTGCTTTTCATTTAGAAAACCAAGCATTTCCTGCCACTCGATTTCTCCGTATTTATCCGAGCAGTCCATGACATCCGGAAAATTGTCTGCCGTAACCGTCCGCTTATTTTCATTATAAATCGCATAACACCGGTGAATTAAAATCCGCGTCATCCACGTTTTAAAAAATTTAGCATTTCGCAAAGAACCTATTTTTTCCCAGCAGATAAGAATCGTTTCCTGTATGGCATCTGCCGCATCCTCGTCATTTTGCAAAATAGCAATTGCGGTCTTATACATACTCACCTGATAATTCTCCACCAGTTTCACAAAGGCTTCTTTGTCGTGCTTTTTCGCTTGTAACACAAGTTTTTTGTCCATGGTATGTTCCTTTCTTCCAAGGCCTTGAAATTAAGTACTACAACTATTAGATAAAAGAATACCACATTTGGTCGGTTTTTACTTCAAAAAAAGCCACATCTACCTGTAAGAACAAGTAAATATGACTTTCTTTTTTATGATTTCCTATTTTCTACTCATACCGAAGTGCTTCAATCGGGTCAAGTCTCGCCGCTTTGTTCGCCGGATAGTAACCGAAGAACACGCCGATAATCATGGAAAATACAACGGAACCAATGATGGCAGCCACCGGAGCAGATGCCGCATAGCCTAGGAGGGAAGCGGCGGCGGCTCCGAGAATAAATCCTAAGATAATCCCAAAGACGCCTCCCAGCAAGCAGAGGATAACCGCTTCTATAATAAATTGCAGGCGGATGGAGCTGTTCTTTGCGCCAAGCGCCTTGCGCGTACCGATTTCTCTGGTACGCTCGGTAATTGAAACAAGCATAATATTCATAACGCCGATTCCGCCTACTAAAAGGGAAATGCCGGCGATAAACGCAATCGCAATGGAAACGGTATCAATCATGTCGTTCATGGAACTTGTCATACTGCTCATCGTATTCTTTACATTTTCTACCTTTAATCTAAAGAAAAAGTATGAACAGCCTGTGTTCATACTTTCAGACTGTAGACAAAGTGGTGCTAGGACTGTTGTCCTAGCACCATTTTTCTCTGT
>ERZ827156.59-NODE-59-length-146924-cov-12.268239_pt1 | contig 146924 bp, 126 predicted proteins | sample MGYA00519919_ERZ827156 | MGnify/ENA primary metagenome ERZ827156 (study PRJEB31778, sample SAMEA3449269) | human gut metagenome | biome: human gut; feature: human-associated habitat; material: faeces | place: United Kingdom | collected 2010/2012 ... | reverse complement strand
TTACATCTGATATAAGTCATATACGAAATCTGCTCGTGTCCCGGTTTTTAGAGGTCACCATTAATAAAAAGGAAGAGTTAATATGTGGCTGATATTTGCCATTGGTTCAGCGTTTTTTGCCGGAATTACAGCTATTCTGGCTAAATGCGGCATCAAGCAGACTGATTCCACCGTCGCAACTGCGGTCAGGACGGTCGTAGTACTTCTCATGTCCATCATGATGGTGCTCGTCGCCGGCTCTGCCGGAACTATCACCCAGGTCAGCGGAAAAACCTGGCTGTTCCTTGTTTTGTCGGGACTTGCCACCGGTGGTTCCTGGCTGTGCTACTTCAAGGCTCTGCAAATCGGAAATGTCAACAAGGTCGTGCCTGTGGATAAATCCAGCACGGTGCTTGCAATGCTCCTTGCGCTGATATTCCTGCACGAAGAGATTTCCCTCACTAAATGCATTGGCATAGTGGCTGTTTCTGCCGGAATTTTCCTCATGATCGAAAAGAAACAGGTCAGCGAGGAGCGTCACGGTGCCTGCTGGCTTCCATTTGCGGTAATGTCAGCGGTTTTCGCGGCTCTCACCTCGATACTTGGCAAAATCGGCATCGACGGCGTGGAATCCAACCTCGGCACTTCGATACGCACGGCAGTGGTTCTTGTAATGGCATGGCTCATGGTGATAGTCACCAGAAAAACTCACGAGGTCCGCAAAATTCCCCCAAAAGAGTTCCTGTTCATCTGCCTGTCGGGACTTGCCACCGGCGCCTCCTGGCTTTGCTACTACAAAGCGCTCCAGGACGGTCCTGCAAGCGTTGTAGTGCCGGTCGATAAACTCAGCATTCTGGTCACGGTTCTGTTTTCATGGGTGGTTTTCCATGAGAAATTATCAGTTCGTTCACTCATCGGACTTGTGGTGCTTACGGCTGGTACTCTGATAATGCTGATATGATAATTTCACACAAATAACAAAAAGTAACCTCTAAAAACAAAGAACTGGGCGCCTTACAGTGTCCAGTTCTATATTTGTTATCTTACGTTCTGTCTGAGGGTAAATCTTGTAACAAGAGTCTTCATTGCAGTCGCCTGTGCGGAAAGCTCCTCGGAAGCCGCTGCGCTCTCCTGTGCAGTAGCGGAATTCGTCTGCACCACGTTGGATATCTGGTCTATACCCGCAGTAACCTTTGAAATGGATTCTGCCTGCTCACCGCTCACGTTGGATATGCTGTCAACGGTCGTAACGATATTCTCGATCTGCTGAACCACGCCGCTGAGCGCCTCTGCAGTTTCGTCTGCGATCTTGGAACCATTATCCACCGCGCTGATGGAGCGCTGGATAAGTTCAGATGTATTCTGTGAAGCCACAGCGGACTTGGAAGCAAGGTTGCGTACTTCGTCTGCAACGACTGCAAAGCCCTTGCCCGCCTCGCCTGCTCTTGCTGCTTCGACAGCCGCATTAAGCGCCAGAATGTTGGTCTGGAATGCGATGTCTTCGATAGTCTTGATGATTTCGCTGATTCTGTCAGAGGTTTCGCTGATCTCATGCATTGCAGTGAGCATTTCCTTCATGCTGTCGTTGGAAACCCCGGCCTGCCTGCCGACCTCAGCGATGCTTGCGCTTGCATGCTGGGAATCTGCTGCATTTTTGGTGATCTTCTCAGATATCTCATCAATTGTGGCTGCAAGCTCCTCAATGGAGGCTGCCTGCTCCGCTGCGCCCTGAGCGTTAGCCTGCGCGCCTGCGGAAACCTGCTCCGAACCGGAATCCACCTGGTCAGCAGACTGATAGATCTGGGCCATTGTATCGCTGAGCTGCTGCGAAAGGACTCTCATATTATCAAGCAGCGGCTTGAATTCGCCGATATAGACCTCTCTTGCCTCGGTGTGCACGTCGAAATTGCCGTTTGCAAGTTCTCCATACATGCGGGAAGTGTCCTTTATCAGCACGGAAAGACCATTGATGGTGCTGCGTGCGGCTTCTGCCATAACGCCGAATTCATCCTTGCTCTCGTATGTGACCTTGCTGTCAAGGTTACCTTGAGAAATGTTCACGATAGCGTCCTCGATCTCGTGAATTACAGTCGTGAACGTTTTTGCCAGATAAACGGATACCCCAATACCGATAACGGCGCTCACAACGCCAACTATGATCATGATAAGACCGAAGGTCTTGCCATAGGTGTTGCTTTTGTCAAACGTGTTCTCAGCACTGGTCGCGATCGCACTGTCGATATTATCTATTGATTCAACGGCTCTTTCAAGCGGTTCGGCTATGTAGTTGTTGAACGAGTCAACTCCGTCGTCGCTGGTCGCGCCCTTGATTTCTTCCGCTGCAACGCTGACATTCTGTATCAGTTCGTTGCAGGAAGCCCTCAGGGAATCCATATCACCGGAGGAATAGGTTATCTTTTCAAGCTCGTCCGAAAGCTTCTCAGTGAGATCAACTGCCTTGTCAAGATACTGTGACTTCTCCGTGTTGTTGTTATTCACAACTGCCATGAGAGTATTTCTTGCGATCTCCTCAACATAAACTTCGACATTACTCATGCGGTCCATGCCGATAACATCTACATTGTACATTTCCTTAAGATTGTTTGAAACACCGCTGATGCCAACAATTCCTGTCGCCATCGTCACGAGTATAAGCACGACCAATACGCCGAACGACAGCATGAGTTTCATGGAAACTTTCAGATTTTTCATATTCTTCTCCTGTTCTGCACTTTTTGGATACATTGCCTTTGTTGGATACATTGCCTTTGTATAATTTACTTACATACTCATTCTATCACTATTCATCAAAAAAGTCAACACAAAACTGTATACTTTGAACAATTGTTGTTGAATACTTTGCATTTCGTTAAAAAGGCAAAAAAATGCTAAGTTCTGTCCATTTATTCATTGTTCAAAATAACTAAATATGATATACTGATACTTAAAGTAAATGCCAGTGGTTTTCCCTGCATTCCCACATGAATAGAAAAGGAGTATTATTATGGCAAACCCGTATCTTCCCCTCTGGGAATATATCCCTGACGGCGAACCCAGAGTATTTGGTGACCGCGTGTACGTTTATGGTTCCCACGACAGAAAGGACTCTATCGACTTCTGCGACTATAAGCTGAAAGTCTGGTCCGCACCGATAAACCAACTTTCAAAATGGACTTGTCACGGTGATATCTTCCGCACGCGCGACGGTGCAGACAGCCCCTCAGACGTTGACTGGACAGAGGAACTGCTTTTCGCTCCGGACGTTGTAGAGCGCGAAGGCAAGTATTACCTCTACGCCTACATAGTCAACGCAAAGGGCTGCGTTGCAGTCGCTGACCGACCGGAAGGCCCCTTCAGGCTGCTGTCGAGGTACAAGTACGATATTCCGAACCACTACGACAACGGCACATTCATCGACCCCGGAGTGCTAGTTGACGACGACGGCAGGACTTATGTCTACTGCGGCTACCAGGGAAGCTATGTCTGCGAACTTAAGGACAACATGTACGAGGTCGTTCCGGGAAGCTACAAGCTTGACATAATTCCAACCACGGAACCGCACAAATTCTTTGAAGCATGCTCACCCAGGAAGATAAACGGCACATATTACCTCATCTACTCGCCCCAGCGCGGGAGTTGCCTTGATTACGCCACCTCCGACAGCCCAATGGGTCCGTTCACTTACCGCGGGACTATCGTTGACAACGGTATCGACTACCCGGGTGGAAACGACCACGGTTCCGTGTGCTGCATAAACGGGCAGTGGTACATATTCTACCACCGCATGACAAACGGCACTATAATGTCGCGGCGCGGCTGTGTGGAACGCATTCAGATACTGCCCGACGGAAGCATTCCGCAGGTGGAAATGACTTCGCTGGGGTTTGAGAAGTCGCTTTCGCCGTATGAGATAACGCCTGCCGAAACCGCATGCGTACTCAAAGGCGGCTGCTTCATCACCGAGACCAACGTATTCGAGCGCCCAATAACCAACATAACAGACGGCTGCGTCATGGGCTGGAAGTACTTTGATTTCGGTGAGGACTACTCCTCCAAAACCATGCAGGTGCGCCTGAAAATACGGGGCACCGGCTCAAAGGGAATCCTGCACATTCGCCTGGACAGCGAAAACGGTGAAGACATCGGCGTGGTTGAATTCAGCGAGGACAGCGGCGTTATCGGCGGCAGAGTAAAGGCAGTGACCGGGCGCCACGCGGTGTACTTCGTTGCTGAAAGCGGCTACAAGGGCTGGTTTGCCGGAGAGATGGCAGGCAGACAGCTTCTGATGATCGACAGCTTTGTATTCATGAAGTAACAAAACCCTGTGGAATGATAATACGCATTCCACAGGGTGTTTTTTTGCAAAGAAAAAGGGGGCTGCCAGCTGACAGCCCCAAAAAAGGGAAAGGGAGCGGGATATCTTAAAGCGAGAAATTACGCTTTAAGTCAAAATTCAGCGCCGCATACTCTATATTTTCTGCGGATCATACGTTGAACAGGAGTTCATCGTATGTCGGGAACGGCCAGTACTGCTCGCCAACGATGGTTTCAAGTTCGTCAGCTACCGCTCTCAGGCTCTGCATTGCAACGAATACTTCGTCGCAGTATACTCTAGCCTGCTCTGCATAGTCGGAGACGCCCTGTGCCTTTACGATCGCAGCATTCAGTGCGTCGATCTTCTCGTTGAGGGATACAGTCAGAGTGTTGACCTTATTTGCCATAGCGACCTCGACTGTCGGCTCTACGCCAATTGCCTTCTTGCTTGCAGCCATATCGCATACGTCCTTTGCGAACTTCATAACTGCGGGAAGGATCTCCGTCTTTGCCATGTCGCTGGTGGTCAGCGCTTCAATGTTGATGATCTTGGAGTAGTTCTCATAGTTGATCTCCTGGCGTGCGTGCAGCTCGACCTCGCTGTATACACCGAACTTGGTGAATACCTTTACGTTCTTCTCAGCAGTGAGTGCCGGAATAGCGTCTACAGTTGTCTTGAGGTTCGGCAGACCGCGCTTTTCAGCCTCAACCAGCCACTCAGCGCCGTAACCGTTGCCGTTGAAGATAATTCTCTTGTGAGCCTTGATGTTCTTTACAAGCAGATCATGCAGCGCTGCGTTGAAGTCGTCAGCCTTCTCGAGTTCGTCTGCGAATTCAGTCAGGGAGTTTGCAACGATGGTGTTCAGTACGGTGTTAGGACCTGCGATATTCAGGCTGGAACCTGCGCTTCTGAACTCAAACTTGTTGCCGGTGAATGCGAACGGAGATGTTCTGTTTCTATCGGTGGTATCCTTCGGGAAGTTCGGCAGAGAAGATACGCCGACATTGAACATGGAGTGACCGGAGGTGTACTCCCTGCCCTCTTCAAGAGCCTCGATAACGTTCTCAAGCTCTTCGCCGAGGAAGATAGAGATGATTGCAGGAGGTGCCTCGTTAGCGCCCAGTCTGTGGTCGTTGCCTGCGGAAGCTACAGAAAGTCTCAGCAGGTCGGAATACTCGTCAACTGCCTTGATGATTGCAACCAGGAATGTCAGGAACTGTGCGTTCTCCATCGGGGACTTACCGGGATCCAGCAGATTCTGACCGTCGTCTGTGGACAGAGACCAGTTATCGTGCTTACCGGAACCGTTGATGCCAGCGAAAGGCTTCTCGTGGAGCAGGCAAACCAGGTCATGCTCAAGTGCGATCTTCTTCATCAGCTCCATTGTCAGCTGGTTCTGGTCGGTCGCCAGGTTAGCCGGCGCGAAGATAGGAGCGTTCTCGTGCTGTGCGGGAGCAACTTCGTTATGCTTTGTCTTGGAGGTGATACCAAGCTTCCACATATGCTCGTCAAGGTCCTTCATGTAGCTTGCCACGCGGTCCTTGATGGTACCGAAGTAGTGGTCGTCAAGTTCCTGTCCCTTGGGAGCCGGAGCGCCGAACAGCGTTCTGCCGGTGAAGATCAGGTCCTTTCTCTTATCGTAGGTAGCCTTGTTTACCAGGAAGTACTCCTGCTCAGCGCCTACGGTTGCAACTACTCTCTTTGTGGTGGTATTGCCGAACAGCTTCAGAATTCTCAGCGCTGCGTCGGAAACAACGTCCATGGAGCGGAGCAGAGGAGTTTTCTTATCCAGCGCTTCACCGGAGTAAGAATAGAATGCGGTAGGAATGTAGAGAGAACCGCCCTTTACGAAAGCATAGGAAGTAGGATCCCATGCGGTATAGCCTCTTGCCTCGAATGTTGCTCTGATACCGCCAGACGGGAAGCTGGAAGCGTCAGGCTCGCCCTTGATGAGTTCCTTGCCGGAGAATTCCATGATAACAGTTCCGTCGCCCATCGGGGAAATGAAGCTGTCGTGCTTCTCAGCGGTGATACCGGTCATAGGCTGGAACCAGTGGGTGTAATGTGTTGCGCCCTTTTCGATTGCCCAGTCCTTCATTGCGCTTGCAACTACATCAGCGATGCTGCTGTCAAGCTCCTTGCCCTCGGCGATCGTCTTTTTAAGAGCCTTGAATACGTTTTTCGGAAGACGCTGCTTCATCGTTTCCTCGTTGAAAACGTCAATACCGAACTGCTCAACTACGTTAAAATGTTCTGCCATGTCCCTTTTCCTCCTTGAGAGTTATGTTTAGATCCCGGAAACAAAAATGGCGCTTCAGCCAGGGGCAGTAACCCCGTACTCTGAAACGCCTTTGTTTCTTGATTACATTTATATTTTAGCCGAAAATGCGAATTTTGTCAATCACATATTTGCACAAATACTTTTGCAAATGCAGCATATTTTTAGTGCGCCATACACAAAAAGAGCAAATTCTCCTGAAACAGGCGCAAAACCAACTTTCAATCAAGTCGCTGTAGCATGACCATTCAAACGATTTCAGCCGCAATTTTGCAAGTTTCAAACCGGCAAGTTGCAAAATACATCAAGTGATATTTTCCAGAGATTTTTCAAGGAACGATATCGTCTTTTCGCTCTTAGGGCTGCCGAATACTTCCTCGGGAGTGCCGTACTCTTCTATAACGCCGTCAGCCATGAATATCACCTTGTCCGCTGCGCTTCTCGCGAAGCCCATTTCATGCGTGACAAGTATCATCGTGCGCCCTGCGTCCTTGAGTTCTTTTATTACACGAAGCACCTCGCCAGTGAGTTCAGGGTCCAGCGCGGAAGTCGGCTCGTCGAAGCACAGGATTACAGGCTCCATTGCAAGCGCTCTTGCGATAGCGACTCTCTGCTGCTGCCCTCCGGAAAGCTCGCACGGATAGTTCATCAGCTTCTCAGAAAGCCCGACAGAAGTCAGAATTTCACGCGCCTGCGCTTCGATCTCCTGCTTTATCTGGTTTTTCTCCTGATGGCTGAGTTTACGCTCGCTCTGGTTTATCCTCATCAGCTCCGGAGCCAGGCAGACATTCCTGAGCACCGTGTACTGCGGGAACAGATTGAACGACTGGAACACCAGGCCAAAATTCAGGCGCTTTTCGCGTATCTCACGGTCGGTGTACTTCCCCTGAGCGTTGTATATCTCCTGTCCGCTGAGCGTTATGCTTCCGGAGTCGGGAGTTTCAAGGAAGTTCAGACAGCGGAGCAGCGTGGTCTTTCCGCTGCCGGAAGAACCGATTATCGCCAGCACCTCGCCTTTTTCCATCGTGAAATCAATGCCCTTGAGCACCTCAGTCTTGCCAAAGCGCTTGAAAATGCCGTTTACCTCTAATAATGCCATGTTCGCACCTCCGTCAGCCCTGGTAGTAGTTCAGTTTCTTTTCTGCGTAGTTCAGCAGCAGCGTCACTATACCAGTGAAAAGCAGATAGAACGCGCCGACATAGAACAGCGGCCAGATAAGGGATTTCAGTGAAACGATGTTCTCGGCAGCCTTGACCAGCTCAACGACGGCGATAACGCGCGCCAGAGAAGTGTCCTTGACCAGTGTGATGATCTCGTTTCCCATCGGGGGAACGATCCTCTTTACGACCTGGAACAGCACGACCTTGAAGAAAATCTGCGCCTTAGTCATTCCGAGAACCTGCCCTGCCTCATACTGTCCCTTTGGAATGCTCTCAATGCCACCGCGGTAGATCTCCGAGAAATAGCAGGCATAGTTGATGATAAACGCCAGAATAACCGCAATCAGTCTGTCGAACTTCACGCCAAGCCCCATAAGACCCGGTCCGTAGAACACCAGAATGATCTGCAGCATAAGCGGCGTTCCGCGGATTATCCAGACGAACACCTTGAATATCCATTTTATTGGCTGAACTTTCGACATTGAGCCGAGCGTTATCAGCAGCCCCAGCGGAATTGCGCCGACAAGCGTCACGCCGAAAATCAGCAGAGTTGTGAGAAATCCGTTTGCAAGCTGCGCGGTTACTTCAAGAAATGACATTTTAGACCTCGTTCTTTAAATAAAAAGCAAGGTGGGGCTTAGCGTCCCACCCCGCATATTGGCTTTGATTATCAGTTATCGAATGCGTATACGTCCGCGAGATCATACTTCTCAGCAAGCTTCTTGAGAGTTCCGTCAGCGACCAGCTCGTCAATAGCTGCATTTACCTTTGCTACTGTCTCGGTGTCGCCCTTTCTCATACCGATTGCGTATTCCTCAGGCTGGAGCTCAACGCCCTCAACGATCATCAGATCGTCGTAATCTGTGCCCTCGCCGATGGAAGCCTTAGCCATTACATAGTCGAGAACGCCCAGTTCAACAGTGCCGGACTTTACCTCCAGCAGAACGTCCTTCTGTGCAGAGGAACCAACGAACTCGTTCTGGGAAAGAACGGAGCTGCTCTCGATAGCAGTCTGACCTGCGGAACCGCTCTCAGCTGCGCAGGAAGCGCCGGCCATGGAAGCCTCGTCAGTGTACTTGTCAGCGTTGGTCTTCTTGATGATAACGACCTGCTTGTTTCTTACATAGGGCTCAGAGAATGCCATGTTCTCCTTGCGCTCATCGGTAACGGTCAGGCCGTTCCAGATAGCGTCGATAGTCTTGGCGTTCAGCTCGATCTCCTTCTTGTCCCACTCAATCTCCTGGAACTTAGCCTCAACGCCCAGCTTCTCGCATACTGCCTTTGTGAACTCAGTCTCAAAGCCGGTCAGTTCACCGTTCTCGTCATAGTAGTTCATCGGCTCGAACAGGGTGATACCTGCAATGAATGTGCCCTTGTCAGCTATGTACTGCCAGTCTCCTCCCTCAGTGGAAGTGTTGTCGTCAGAGTTGGAAGCTTCCGCAGTCTTTACGTCAGCTGCGCTGGAGCTTTCAGAAGCGGTGGAATTGCCATTGGAAGCGCAGGAGCACAGTCCGACGGACATTATGCCTGCAAGCAGCATTGCTGCTATTCTTTTGATTTTCATGATAGGGTTCCTTTCTCCTTGTAAATATCTGTATCTTCTGCACGTAATCGTGCAATCACTTTATTATGATAGCACATTCAAGCGATTTTGTCAACCTTTCAGAGCAAAAAATATAAGGCGCCTGGCATGATGTTTTTGTGACTTCTCACAAGTAAAAGCGCCGTTCGATGCTGAACGGCGCTTGTATTTTATTCTGCAGCAGTAACTACGTTCTTTGTGTCGTGGTTTGCACTGAAAATATCAGCGACATCATTGATGGTTATGTACGCCATCGGGTCAACGTCATGCACTATGGAGCGCATTTTTCCTATCTGGAAGCGGTTAACCACGAAATACAGCACAGTTCTGTCTGTGCCGGAATAACCGCCCTTTGCAGGGATCTCGGTAATTCCGCAGCCGAAGTTGTCGCTCAGCGCCTTTCCGACCTCGGCAGGTTTAAGCGTCACAATGAACGCTGCCTTGCTTCGGCTGATACCCTCGACGATGAAGTCAAGCGTTTTCAGCGCCGCATAATAAGCGATTATCGAATACAGCGGGAGCACCCAGCTTTCAAAGATAAATCCGCACGAGATATAGAGGATAACGTTATATATCATAACGAATGTGCCAACGGTCATGCCAAGCTTCTTTGAGAATATGACCGCCAGCACCTCAATTCCGTCCATAGCGCCGCCGAAACGCACCGCCAGACCGCTGCCCACGCCTGAAATTACGCCGCCGAACAGCGAACAGAGCACCAGGTCATTCTCTGCAAGAGGAGAAGCCAGCGAAACATCGATAGGCAGAACATCGGTTATCAGCCACGAGAAGAACGAATAGCACGCCACCGCATAACATGCATATATCGTGAACGCAAGCCCCTGCCGCTTCAATCCGTACAGAAAAAGCGGAAGGTTGAGCACCAGCAGGAACACAGACAGCGTAAGATAATCCGGCGTGAGATACCCCAGCAGCATGGAAGTACCTGAAATACCGCTGTCGTACAGGTTCACAGGCATCAGGAACACCGTAATTCCGAATGCGTTGATGAAACCCGCAATCGTAATCATGATAAAGTTCTTGTAGTTGAGCTTTTTCAGTTCGTTCTTCAATCGTTGTCCTCCTTATGTCGTCAGGTCAGTTTCTTTCGTCAAGGAACAGTTTTCTGAAATCCTCCGGCGTGTACGAATACGCCAGAGCCCACATCGCACGCATCACTGCGTACTCCGTGGTCATTCCCGCTGCGGGGATAACGCCGAGTTTCTGCGCTGACTGCCCCACCTCGTAAACCGACAGGTCGCAGCCTCCGCGGAACACCTGGGTCGTCATTATCACGCGGACTCCGCAGGCGATGAGAACTTCTATCACCTGTGAAAGTCCGTTGTTATCCGGAATTCCACCCATGCCGAAACCCTCGATTATCAGCGCGTTCACGTAAGTGCCAAGGTCGTGCACAAGCTCCGGTGAAAGCCCAGGGGTAAGCTTCAGGACTGCCGCTTTGCTGTCCAGACGGTTATAGAACACCGTTCCCCCATCCGTATTCCGGCTTCCTGCGCAGAATTCCTCAACAGTCTGCTCGTCCTGCGGTTCAAAACCACGGAACGCGTCAAAGTCAGTCGTGTGGACTTTCCGCGCTGCCCTGCCGGAAATAACCCTTCCATCGAAGCACACCCACACGCCTCCGCTTCCCTGCCCTGCACACCGGAATGCGTCGGTCAGGTTTCCCGGAGCGTCGCTGCCCGGTTCGTCCATCGGCAGCTGCGAACCCGTGAATACCACCGGCTTGTCTGGATTTTGTATAAGGCAGCTCAGTGCCGCCGCTCCATACGCCATCGTGTCTGTCCCGTGGGTTATCACGAAGCCGTCGTAGTCGCTCCAGCTGTCACGGATAAGCGCTGCAAGCTGCGTCCAGTGCTCCGGGGTAAGGTTCGTGCTGTCCAGCGAAAACGGCTGGACTGCGTGCACCTCCGCTTCAACTGAAATCCCGGAAAGCAGGTGTTCCGCTGACATCTCCGGTGAAAGACCACTGCCGCTGTCGCTGCTTGCTATCGTGCCTCCGGTGGCTATCAGCATTATCTTCATATGGCACCTCTGCGCTGCGCTTCTGCAATAAGCCTTGGCTGTATCTCAGGATAAGTCCAGTTCTGCGGAAGCTCCTCTGTTAAAACTATATGCTCGATTTCGCTGCTGAGTTTGCCAAATTTTGTGATCTCGGCTGTATAAAGCATTCCGAATGTTTCTTCCACGGAGGAATTCACCCGGTTCTTTCCAGTGACGGAATATATGCACACCGGCTTGATGGAAAAATCCAGTGCTCCGGTTTCCTCGCGGAGTTCCCTTTCTGCCGCCTCGTCTGTGCTTTCGCCAGGCTCGCGATTACCGCCCGGAAGTTCCAGCGTATCACGCTCGCGATGTTTGCAGAATACCCACTTCCCTCCCGACCTGGCGATAACCACCGCGAATTTCATGCGCTCGTTCTCAATGCTGTAGTAAAACCTGACTTCCATGCTCCCTCCGTGATAAAAAAGCACTGAACTGCACGCGCCAACAGCGCCCCCCCGAAGGTGCGCCATTGCAACCGATAATGCGTGTAATTCAGTGCCAACCATATACCAGCTGAACCGAAATTACCTCGGCTCAACTATAAATTTCATTGCGGTCCTCTCGTCACCGTCTATGTCTACTGTCGTGAACGCAGGAATGCAGATGAGATCAACGCCCACAAGAGCCATATAGCTTCTCGCAATGGCAATTGACTTCACCGCCTGGTTTGCAGCGCCGGCGCCAACCGCCTGCACCTCGACCTCCCCGTTTTCACGGATAACTGCGGCAATCGCACCTGCAACGGATTTCGGTACGGAATGCGCCGATACTTTTACTATTTCCATAAAATCACCATTCATTCGCTTGGAATGCCTTTCGGTAAAATCACGCCGTTGTGATGATCTGCCTGTATCTCTCGATGGAACTGCATTTTCCGGTTTTCTGGTCGATGTCCATCAGCACGCCGTTAAGCTCTATGTCGCCCTCTGCAAACCTGTGGCGCTTCGGGTAATACGTCAGAAACCGGTCAATTATAATTTCCTTTTCAACGCCGAGTATGGAGTTCTTCGGTCCGGTCATACCTGTGTCGGTGATGTACCCGGTTCCGTCGATGACCTGCTCGTCGGCGGTGGGGACATGCGTGTGGGTACCCAGCACCGCAGAGACCCTCCCCGCGAGATAGAACCCCATCGCACGCTTCTCAGAAGTCGCTTCTGCATGGAAATCAACGATTTTTATACGCGCGTCGCAGTTCTCAAGAATTCTGTCGGCACAGTGGAACGGATTTTCCAGCGGCTGCATGAACGTCGTGCCCATCAGGTTTATCACCGCAATGGAATACGCTCCGCGGTCAAGCACGCACATTCCCCTGCCTATCACGTCTTCACCGTAATTAGCCGGGCGTATAATGCGCTCGTTGCTTTCCCACTCGGCTTCCATCGTTTTCTGACGGAAGCAGTGATTACCTGTGGTTATGACGTCCGCACCGGCGTCGAATATAGCGCCGGCAGAAGCAGGGTTTATGCCGTTGCCCTCAGCGGAATTCTCACCATTGACGATGACGACCTCCGCGCCGAGCTTCTGCTTGATTCCGTGAAGTTCCTGCTGGAGCGCTTCGCAGCTGCGCATGCCCACCACGTCGCCGATAAAAAGTATCTTCATCTATTATCTGTAGATGATCTGATCTCTGCCAGGGCCGATACCAAGGAACCTGATCGGGCAACCGCAGAGTTCTTCAAGGCGCTTTACATAGGCCTGTGCCTTTTCGGGCATCTCCTCAAAGCTCTTGCAGTTGGAAAGATCACCCTCGTAACCCTCAATTTCCTCGTAAACAGGGCTGCACTTTGCAAGCTCCTCAAGAGTTACAGGAAAATCCTTCAGGGTCTGACCATCAGTGGTCTTGTATGCTACGCATACCTTAAGAACAGGGAGTCCCGCCAGGGTATCGAACTTGTTGATAGCAAGAGAAGTAAGTCCGTTGACGCGAACTGCGTGACGCATGATAACAGCATCGAACCAGCCGGTTCTTCTGGGACGTCCGGTGGTAGTGCCATACTCGCCGCCCTTTTCGCGGATATAGTTGCCTGTCTCGTCGAAAAGTTCAGTCGGGAACGGTCCGTTGCCGACGCGGGTGGTGTAGCTCTTGCCAACGCCAATGACCTCGTCGATCATCTTCGGGCCAACGCCGGTACCTACGCAAGCGCCGCCTGCGATCGGGTGAGAGGAAGTTACAAACGGGTAAGTACCGAAATCGATGTCCAGCAAAGTAGCCTGAGCGCCCTCGAACAGTACCTTCTTGCCAGCCTGATAAGCCTCAAATGCGATAACGGAAGCGTCTGCCATGTACTTTGCAAGTTTTTCGCCGTATCCCTTGTATTCCTCATAGATGGCGTCAAGGTCGCATGCTTCGCCGCCGTAAACCTTTGTGATGATAAGGTTCTTCAGTTCGCCGGTCTCCTTGATTTTCTTCTTCAGTACCTCGGGGTGAACCAGGTCGTACATGCGGATACCGATACGCTCGTCCTTGTCGGTATAGCACGGACCGATACCTCTGCCGGTGGTGCCGATGTTCACGCCGGTCTGCTTTGCCTTGAACTCCTCAGACAGCCTGTCGAGAAGTCTGTGCCAAGGCATGATGATGTCTGCGCGGGCGTCGATGCGAAGATTATCGCAGGTTACGCCGCGCTCGTTCATGTCCTTTATTTCCTCAAGCAGCACTGCGGGGTCAACAACAACGCCGCTGCCTATAAGGCAGAGGGTCTCGGGGTACAGGATACCGGAGGGAAGCAGGTGCAGCTTGTAAACCTGGTCGCCGTGAACCACAGTGTGGCCTGCGTTGTTTCCGCCGCTGGAACGTACTACGACATCAGCCTTTGCAGCCATGATGTCGATGATTTTTCCCTTGCCCTCGTCGCCCCACTGGGTGCCGACAATAACACTTGATGACATTTGAATGATCCTCATTTCTGAAAATAGAGTAGTCGGGAGTTTTAAACATACCCCCACATATTAATATTATATCACATACCATTTATGAATTCAAGGTCTTTTGAGAAATTTTTCTTGAATGCAAGAAAATTCCGCCCCTGGCGGAGCGGAAAATAAATCATTTTATTTGTTGGTTATTTTTGCCAGCACGCTTTCAGCAGCTAGCATTAATGTGATGATCACTCCCACTATTGAGAAGTAACTAAACCCAAACGCCAAAGGCAGTAGCGAAATGACCGCAGCGACCAGCGAAACTATAAACAGAGCCTTGCAAACCCTCTTTTGTTTAATTGAAATCAACGCAAGCAATAAAACTACGCAGGTGAGCATTGCAGTTATAAACGGTGCAAAATTTGCATACCCAAACGGCGTCAGGCTGAAATATGAAAACGTCTCCCTCACCCTGTCTGTTGGCGAAGGTGCAAATACCAGCACCGCACCGTAAGGCAAAATCTCCAAAACGATCGTAATAATCGGCAATATCAGCAATATGATTTTTTTCATAGCCAGTACCTCCACAAATAATGTTTTACTTAAGGTTCCCCGCGCTATTATTATACCATATATTTGAATTGAAGTCAACCAAAAAGAGGGAAGCTCGCGCTTCCCTCTCGTATTCAGCTATTATCAGCCCTGAGCCTGAGCCTTTCTCTTTGCCTCGATATCAGCAAGAGCGTCCTTTCTGGACAGGTTGATTCTACCCTGGTTGTCAATTTCCATAACCTTGACAATTATCTCATCGCCAACGGAAACTACGTCCTCGACCTTCTCAACGCGGTGGTTGTCCAGCTTGGAGATGTGCACCATGCCGTCCTTGCCGGGAGCAATCTCAACGAACGCGCCGAAGTTCATGATACGAACAACCTTGCCCTTGTAGATAGCGCCGATCTCCGGAGGATTAACGATGGTGGAAATAACCTGAACACACGCATTTGCCTTGTCCAGATCAAGACCGCAGATGAATACGTTGCCGTCGTCGTCAATGTCGATCTTAACGTCGAAGTCAGCGCAGAGCTTCTGGATAACCTTGCCGCCCTTACCGATAACCTCGCTGATCTTGTCAACCGGAACCTTGGTGTGAATCATCTTGGGAGCGTACTTGCCGACAGTCTTTCTCGGCTCGGGGATAGCCTTGAGCATGATCTCGTCAAGGATATAGTCGCGTGCCTTGTGTGTCTTTGCAAACGCAGCCTTGATGATCTCAGGGGTCAGACCGTCGATCTTGAGGTCCATCTGGATAGCGGTGATACCGTCGTGTGTACCAGCCACCTTGAAGTCCATATCGCCGAAGAAGTCCTCAACGCCCTGGATATCGACCATTGTATCCCATCTGTCGCCCTCGGTGATAAGACCGCAGGAAATACCAGCAACCGGCTTCTTTATCGGAACGCCGGCGTCCATCAGAGCCAGTGTGGAACCGCAAACGGAACCCTGGGAAGTAGAACCGTTGGAAGAAAGCACCTCGGAAACCAGACGAATAGCGTACGGGAATTCCTCAACGCTCGGAATAACAGGGATCAGCGCTCTCTCAGCAAGTGCGCCGTGACCTATCTCACGTCTGCCGGGGCCTCTGCTTGCCTTGGTCTCGCCTACAGAGTAAGCCGGGAAGTTATAGTGGTGCATGTAACGCTTGCCCTCTTCCTCGTCAAGACCCTCGAGCTTCTGGCTGTCGGAAACGGGACCCAGAGTGCATATTGTCATAACCTGAGTCTGACCTCTTGTGAACAGACCGGAACCGTGAACTCTCGGCAGCATGCCAACTTCTGCAGCCAGCGGACGTATCTCGTCCATCTTTCTGCCGTCAACGCGCTTGTTGTCGTCGAGCAGCCAGCGGCGTACTACAAACTTCTGGAGCTTGTATATAGCCTCGTCGATCATAGCGATCTTCTCGGGGTAAACTTCATCGAACTTTGCGTGGATATCGTCAACGATGGGCTTCAGGCGCTCCTCGCGGATATTCTTGTCGTCGGTGTCCAGAGCGTATCTGATGCGCTCGATAGCGAAATCAGAGATAGCGTCGAACATGTCGTGGTCAACTTCCTGGGACTCGAACGCGAACTTCGGCTTGCCGATCTGCGCCTGGATATCCTTGATGAACGGGATAAGGGACTTCACGATCTCGTTGTGACCAGCCATTATAGCGTCGAACATTACGTCGTCAGTAACTTCATTTGCGCCTGCTTCGATCATTACGACCTTCTTCTCGGAGGAAGCAACTGTCAGGTTCAGGTCGGACTTGCCTCTCTGCTCAAGGTCAGGCATAAGTACGATCTCGCCGTCTACCAGACCAACGGAAATGCCGCCGATAGGACCATTCCACGGAATATCGGAAATGGAAACAGCGATGGAAGCGCCGATCATGCCAAGTATCTCAGGGGAGCAGTCAGGGTCGACTGCGAGTACGGTCATTGTGATGGCAACGTCGTTGCGCATGTCCTTCGGGAACAGCGGGCGCATAGGACGGTCAACCACGCGGGAAGTCAGAATAGCCTTCTCGGAGGGTCTGCCCTCTCTCTTGAGGAAGCCGCCGGGGATCTTACCAACAGCGTACAGCTTCTCCTCGTAATCAACGGAAAGCGGGAAGAAATCCACACCGTCGCGGGGCTTAGCGCTTGCTGCTACGTTTACCATAACAACGGTTTCGCCGTATCTTACCCAGCAGGAACCATTAGCCAGACCACATACCTTGCCGGTCTCGACAGTCAGCTCTCTGCCAGCGAACATTGTCTTGAAAACTCTGTAATTCTCAAACATTGCATTAATTCCTTTCAATAAATTGTTTTTACTGAAGGCACAGTGTTAGCAATTAAAGTCAATATCCGGCTGCCCGGATACTCAATTTAATGCTAAGACCTGCGCCTTAGTACACATCTGTGAAAAAAGGCAGCACTGTTTCGTGCGCAGCGCTGCCCTTTACTCCATAGATTACTTACGGATACCCAGCTTAGCGATGATCGCACGGTAGCGCTCGATATCCTTCTTCTGGAGGTAGCTCAGAAGGTTTCTTCTGTGACCTACCATCTTCAGAAGACCACGACGGGAGTGGTGATCCTTCTGGTGAACCTTGATGTGTTCAGTCAGCTCGTTGATTCTCTTTGTGAGAATTGCGATCTGGACCTCGGGAGAACCAGTATCCTGCTCGTGCAGACGGTTAGCTTCGATTACAGCTGTTTTTTCTTCTTTTCTTAACATAAAAACACCTCATTTGATTTATTCCGGTATCGCAGCTGAGGGACATAGGTGTGTTCTCCTTACGGAGCAAGATCCGCTCACCGGGAAACCGGTATGGTCGCGCACATGCGCAACACAGATATTATATCACACTTTTTCAGCTTTGTAAATAGGTTTTTTGCGATTTTTCAAAAAAAGTGTGAATTTTTACTTTTCTTCAGCAGAACGAACCTGTCTGAAGTGCCAGGCGTCGCGGCACATCTCGTCGAGGGTCTTTTCTGCCTTCCAGCCGAGTTCCTTTTCTGCGAGGGTGGGGTCGGCATATGTAGCCGCAGCGTCGCCGGGACGTCTGGGGCCGATGGTATAGCCAAGATCAATACCATTCACGCGCTGGAATGTATCAAGTATCTCAAGAACTGAATAGCCCTTGCCGGTACCGAGGTTATAAGCCGGCGCACCGGTAATGGTGCGTGCCTTTCTGACAGCTGCTACGTGTCCCTTGGCAAGGTCAACAACGTGGATATAGTCGCGGACGCATGTGCCGTCGGGGGTAGGATAGTCGTTGCCTGCAACGGAAAGCACGTCGCGCTTTCCGGAAGCCTTATCCATTACTATCGGCATAAGGTTGTTGGGAGTGCCGTTGGGGTCCTCACCGATAAGACCGCTCTCATGCGCGCCGACAGGGTTGAAGTAACGCAGCAGTATCATTGTCCAGGTAGGGTCAGCTGCGGACATCTCACGGCACAGGTTCTCAATGATGAGCTTTGTGCTGCCGTAGGGATTGATGGCAGACAGCGGGAAATCCTCCTTTACCGGGACCGTCGCGGGAATTCCGTAAACAGTAGCAGAGGAACTGAAAACGAACTTTGTGCAGCCGTACTTCTTCATAGTTTCGAGAATGTTGAAAGTACCGCGCAGGTTGTTGGAATAATACATCAGCGGCTTCTGAACGCTCTCAGGAACGCACTTGTAGCCTGCAAAGTGGATAACCTGCTCAATGTCGTTCTCCTCAAATATCTTATCGACTGCGGCGATGTCGAGCATGTCTGCTTCGTAAAACTTAAAGTCCTTGCCGGTTATCTTCTTTATTCCCTCCAGCGCCTTGGGGTTGGAATTGTAGAAGTTATCCATAACAACGATGTCTTCGCCTGCATTGAGAAGTTCCACACAGGTATGGGAGCCGATGAAACCTGCTCCTCCGGTTACAAGAATAGCCATGATATGACCCTCCGTTTTTTCTGTCTGCTCAGCTCTGCGGCTGAAAATACATTTTTATTATAATCCTTTTTCGCAGTTTTGTCAAGAACTAGCACGCAAATAGGCGCAAAAACCGGCGGCACCACACGATGCCGCCGGTTTTTCTAATCAACGCTTACGCCGTTACGGATAAGGTATTCCCTGAGGTCTGCACGAATACGCGAGAGCCGCGTTTTCACCGCGGTTTCCGTCATTCCCATGCGACGGGCTATATCGCGGACCGACAGGTTAAAATAGTATCTGCCGGTGAATATATCGCGGTTCTTCGGCTTGCAGTTTCTCAGGAACTCATTGAGATAACCGGCTATCTCCGAACTGTCGAACCGGTCGTCCGCTGTTTCAGTATCAGGGATAACGTCTGCAAGCTCTCCATAAAGCTCCTCGCAGGAACGGCGCCGCATGCTGTCGTAAGCATTCAGCGCGGTGTTCCGCACTATTCTGCAGAGGTAGCCGCACAGCGACTCCGGCCGTTTCGGGGGAATGGCGTTCCACAGCTTTGCATAGCTGCTGCTCACCGCTTCCTCTGCGTCCTCGGGACGGTGAAGGATTCCACCGGCAATTTTGGCGCACAGTCTGCCGTATTTAGTCTGAGTTTCAGCAATTGCCTGTTCGTTTCTTTCGAAATACAGGTCGATTATCAGACTGTCCTCCATTGCCGTTTCCCCTCGCCTTCCCTATCTTTTTCAGCCGTCCGTGTCTGCCGTTATTCCGTCAACCGGGAGAACTTCCCACTCGCTGCTGGTTTTTTCCAGTACAATAGAAACCCATTGGCTCTGGTTTTCCTGATCAAATAGCTGAAATGTCAGCCGGTACTTTCCGGTGTACAATTCCTCGATAACGTACCCCTCAAACGGGTCGCCACTTCCGTTGTAATTACCGGCATTGCTGTTTTCATTGCCGATATCGCTGAATGCAGAATAAACCGCCTTTGCCAGCGAATTCTCATCAGCAGTGCTGCCAGCGTCGATTATCCATCTCTGCAATCCAAGCCATGACATGTGCGACATATCCAGCTCTTCCAGCCCGGAATCCGTGCGCGTATACTCCGCAAGATAATTATCCCGCCCTGTGTAGCCAAAAATATCCGGTTCATAAAGATACATCGTGAAGGGGTCGTCATACGGTATGAAATAAACCTGCGTGTAATATGCGTCGCTGTCATCAGACATGGACTTCACGATTTTATACATGCACCAGCCGTCCTCGCCCGCGTAAAATCCACCGCAGGTGTTGGAACTGTCAAATATATCGCTGGAATAATTCAGAATGATCTCGTCTGTATCCGATGTCCATGTCCCGGAATAATACATTTCGAAAATATCCAGGTCGCCGGTGCTGAGCGTTACGCGAAGATCATCAGCAGTCATTGCGAAAACGTCCCTGGACTTCCTGACATCCTGCATCGTCCATGTTGCATCATCAGTCTGAGACCAATACATGTCAAAATACATAGTCCTAGCGTCGTTGCCTGACTGCGTGAATGCCATGGACATGACAATGCTGACATCGGTTTTCTCTTTTAAAACCACCTTATCCCACGGCGAACTGTACTTTTCTGTGCGGAACCAGTGAGCTTCACCGGCGTCGCTTCCCTCGTATGTATCAAGCGTGACCTTGCTGAAAAGCGCGTCGGCAGTCATGCCCAGATCTTCAGCAAGCTTTAACTTGCCAAAGTAGCCCAGTGCCGGGTATTCATCCGGAGTTGTGCCGGCAGATACCAGTTTGTCCGTACTCTCACAGGCGATAGTTCCGTTGTCGTACTGCACCACGCCGTTAATCAGCGTTACATTGCGGTAAATGTACAGCGTTTCTGCACTGTCTGATGGGACAAACCACAGGTCGTACTGCGAACCACTCTGCGCACCCATATAGCAGCCGTCAGGCAGGCTCTCAATGCCAGTACAGGTGTAATCATCGCCGAACGCGGAGTTCGCGCTGTAGCACAGGTTCACAAGTCCGTTTTCACCTGACCATGTTCCATAAAAAACATTGTTGAACAGCTCCATAGATAATTCCGTGGGAATACCGCTTATAACGCCTGCACTCCCCACAGTGAACGAACTGACAAATTCTGCTGCGTCCTCTATTCCAAGAGTTGCAGCAGTCGTTGTCGCTGAAGCAGGCTTAAGACTTGCGCCTTCACAAAGCGGTGTTGCCTCTTGCCGTGCAGGCAGATTTCTCACCAAAACGATGCCAGTGATAGCAGCCGCAGCAGCTACCGAACCTATCCCGATGAACAGCCCTCCGCGTTTGCTTTTTCGGCTGATGTTCTTATATTCCCGGGGTCTGCTGTCCGCGGAGTATTGCGACGGATCTTCGTCGGCATCAGCACTGCTGAACCGTTCCGCTGCGGAGTTCACAATATCTTCGTCAAGCTTATCAAAAACGCCTTTCCATTGCTGTGAATTAATACCAATCACTCCTTTATCAGATTTATGGGAACCTCTAAAAACCGATTTGAAGAAGCAGTCGGTGTACTATACACATTTTCACTCAAACAAGGGTTTTAGAGGTGACCTTATGTACCTCTGATAATTATAACAGCCGGAACCGCAAAATGTTACACTTCAGGAAAAAATCACGGGGACTGACGCCAGCCAGCCCCCGAAAAATCCGGAAAACGCGGAATTACCTGCCGAGTGCTGCCTTAGTTACGGCAACAATATTCTCTGCGCACAGACCGAATTCCTTGAGCAGGTCAACCGCAGGACCTGAATGACCGTAAACGTCCTTTACGCCGATCTTGATAACAGGAACGGGGCATTCCTCAGTAACAACATCTGCAACTGCGGAACCAAGACCGCCGATAACGCTGTGTTCCTCAACGGTGATGATCTTGCCGGTCTCCTTAGCCGCCTTGATGATAATATCGCGGTCGATGGGCTTGATGGTGTGGATATTGATGATACGTGCGTCGATACCCTGCTCTGCGAGAGCCTTTCCGGCCTCAATAGCCTCAGCCACCATAAGTCCTGTTGCGATGATGGTAACGTCCTTGCCGTCCTTGAGCTGAACGCCCTTGCCAAGCTCGAACTTGTAGGTCGCAGCGTCATTGAATATCGGAGCAGCCAGTCTGCCGAAACGCATGTAGGTCGGACCTACGAAATCAGCCATTGCCAGAACTGCCGCCTTTGCCTCAACATCGTCAGCAGGGTTGATGACTGTCATGCCGGGGATTGCTCTCATCAGGGCGATATCCTCGTTGCACTGGTGGGAAGCGCCGTCCTCACCAACGGAGATACCAGCGTGTGTAGCGCCGATCTTGACGTTCAGGTGGGGGTAGCCAATGCTGTTGCGTACGATCTCAAACGCTCTTCCAGCCGCGAACATCGCGAAAGAGCTTGCGAATACGAGTTTGCCGGTGCTTGCGATACCAGCTGCAACGCCCATCATATTAGCCTCTGCGATACCGCAGTCAAAAAATCTGTCGGGGTATGCCTTCTTAAAGGTGCCTGTCTTTGTAGCTGCTGCGAGGTCTGCGTCCAGAACTACCAAGTCGGGGCGCTTCTCGGCGAGCATTACGAGCGCTTCGCCGTAGCTGTCACGGGTTGCTTTCTTTTCCATATCTATAGATCCTTTCGATGTTCAGAATTACTTTTCAAGCTCTGCGAGGTGGTCGCCGAGTTCCTTCATTGCAATAGCGTACTCCTCATCGTTAGGAGCCTTGCCGTGCCAGCCTACCTGGTTCTCCATGAAGGAAACGCCCTTGCCCTTTACGGACTTCTGAATGATAACAGTCGGCTTGTTGAGAACTGTTTCAGCCTCGTTGAACGCCTTTTCTATCTGGTCGAAATCATGACCGTCGATGCAGATAACATGCCAGCCGAATGCCTTGAACTTCTCGTCGATAGGATAGCTGGACATTACGTCCTCAATTTTGCCGTCGATCTGCAGGCCGTTGTTATCAACAACTGCAACCAGATTGTCAAGCTTGTACTGGGCCGCGAACATAGCAGCTTCCCATACCTGCCCCTCTTCGATCTCGCCATCGCCGAGGATAGTGTATACCTTGTAGGTATCGCTGGAGATCTTGCCGGAAAGCGCCATGCCACATGCAGTGGAAATTCCCTGACCGAGAGAGCCGGTGCTCATGTCGATGCCCGGGAGCTTACCCATGGAGGGGTGTCCCTGCAGTCTGGAGCCTATCTTACGGAGAGTCTTGAGTTCCTCGACCGGGAAGAAGCCTCTCTGTGCAAGTACAGCGTAAAGCGCAGGAGCAGTGTGTCCCTTGGAAAGAACCAGTCTGTCCCTGTCGGGCATCGTGGGATTCTTGGGGTCAACGTTCATGCGGTGCATGTAAAGATAAGTCAGTGTGTCAGCGATGGAAAGGGATCCTCCGGGGTGTCCAGCCTTGGCAGCGTGTACGCCCTCGATCACTCCCATTCTGACCTTTGTTGCAGCGATTTCAAGCTGCTTTTTCAGTAGTGCGTCCATATAGACCTCCTGTGAATTATGGGCTTTCGCCCGGTTTAACTTTTATTCAAGCGGAATTCCGCTGATTTACATTTTTTCGATGTGCTCAATAAGCTGCGCCATCGCGCCGGAATTATTGTCGCAAAGGACGATATCTGCGGCTTCCCAGACGGACGGCTGTGCATTAGCGACTGCCGCCCCCAGGTCTGCGGACTGTATCATCGCAAGGTCGTTCATGAAATCCCCTGCCGCAACGGTAAATCTGTCCTCAGCACCTATCGCCTTTATCAGCTGACGGTAGCCTGCCGCCTTGTCAATTCCCTCCGGCAGACACTCAAAGAACATCGGCGCAGAGCGCACCCAGTGCACGCTCTGGAACTCCGGCGTGCTCTCAACGTACTTTTCAAGCCCGTCAAGCTTCTCCGGAGGATAGGCGAAAAGCACTTTCAGCCAGCCGTCGCGCGGGATCTCATCGAGTGGCGTCCAGTCAGCCTGAACGTGCTCAAGGTCAAGGTGCCACTGTTCCATTTCATTCAGGAACGGAACAAACACCGTGTTCTCCCGCAGAACTTCCACGCCGATATCCGGGAACTTCTCAGCTATCTTTTTTATTATGCCCAGCGCCTTATCTCCGATAGCGCACTGCCACAGGAATTTCTCCTGCCTGAAGTCATACACCGCAGCGCCGTTATAAACTACTGCCGGACAATCCAGCCGCAGCTTATCGGCAATGTGCTTTGCCATCGCGTACCCGCGGCCGGTCGCCATCGTGAAGATGCCGCCGCCCCTGCGGAAGCGCTCTATTGCCTCTAGATCCCCGGGGAGTATCTGCTTGTCGTCCGTCAGCAGAGTTCCGTCGAGGTCTGTCATCAGTATTACCTTGCTGAAATCCATTCTCAGCCCTCTATGCTCTTTAAGAATTTTTTGAAATAATCCGGAAGTTCACTGTCGAATTCCATGTACTTTCCCGTTCTCGGGTGCACAAATCCGATCTTCTTCGCGTGGAGGCACTGCCCCTCCAGCCATGCGGGCTTCCCGCTGCCATAGACCGGGTCTCCGGCGACCGGGTGCCCCAGATACGCCATGTGCACGCGTATCTGATGAGTACGTCCTGTTTCCAGCCTTACCCTGAGATGAGTGTACCCTGCAAAGCGCTCCAGCACAAAATAATGCGTCACTGCCTCGCGGGAATTCTCAGTCGTCACGCACATCTTCTTGCGGTCGGTCTTGTGCCGCCCTATCGGGGCGTTCACAACTCCGTCCTCTTTTATTGCTCCGCAGACAACGGTTTCATACTCGCGCGTGAAGCTGTGTTCCTTTATCTGCTCGGATAATCCCAGGTGCGCAAAGTCATTCTTCGCCACCATGAGAAGCCCGCTCGTGTCCTTGTCGATACGGTGGACTATCCCCGGACGTATCTCGCCGTTTATTCCCGAAAGCCTGTCGCCGCAATGGAACATCAGCGCGTTGACCAGCGTGCCGGAATAATGCCCTGCCGCCGGGTGGACTACCATGCCCTTCGGCTTGTTCACCACCAGCAGGTCGTCGTCCTCGTAGACTATTTCCAGGGGAATATCCTCCGGCAGAATGTCTGCGCTCTGCGGCTCGGGGACGTTTATTTCAACAAGCGCACCAGCCTGCGGAATATCCTTTTTACCGCAAGGCAAGCCGTTAACCAGCACGTTTCCCTGCTCAATCAGCCGGACTGCCGCGCTGCGGGATAATTCCGTGCCGTCGGCAATAAGCTTGTCCAGACGTACCCCTCCGGGTGCGATGATCTCAATCGTTTCCATCGGTTTTCGGCGCTTCGGGAGCGCTTTCCGCTGACTTGCCCTGCTTCTTCTGACGGCTTTCCTTTACCTCGTCTATCACAACGAAAAGGCACAGCAGGATTCCACCTACTACCGCGCAGATATCAGCAAAGTTGAATATCGCAAAGTTGATTATGCGCACATCAATGAAGTCAATAACAGCGCCGCCGTTGAACACACGGTCAACCAGATTTCCAACGCCGCCGCCGATTATCAGCGAAACCGCAACGACATACGGCGCGCGCTGTATTCTCTTTGTCAGCAGACCCACTATCAGCGCCACTATCACGACAGAAGTGATAACGATGAGGAACACCGTTTTTCCCTCCATCATGCTGAATGCAGAACCGCTGTTAAGGCAGTAGTACAAATTCAGCACCTCGGTGTCACCGGCTTTGATGAGGTGAACCGTGGAGTTCAGTTCCATGTTAGTGCTTATCAGCCACTTGGTCAGCTGATCTATTCCCACAAGCAGCAGCGCCAGAACAAGCGCCGCATACTGCCTGTATTTACTCAAAAATGCTTTCATTATGCCCTTTCTCCGAACTGAATGCTATCAACAAATTTAGCAGGGAAAGGGAAAATCCCCTCCCCTGCCAGGATCTATCAGCCCAGATCAAGCTTCATAACTGCTGCGCAGCGTGCGCAGAGGTGCGGGTACTGTGCGTCAGAGCCTACTGACGGAGCATGGCTCCAGCAGCGCTCGCACATCTCTCCGGCAGCCTTTTCAACGGTGACGGAAACGCCCTCAACAGCGCCCTTGAATTCGCCGTCAGCGCCGTTCTTAACATTAACGTAAGAAACGGAGAATGCCTGCGCAAGTTCCGGATAAGAGGACAGCTGCTCGTAATCAGCTCCCTCAGCGCAGATAGTCACGCCAGCGTCAAGGGACTTACCGATAACGCCCGCTGTACGCTTCTCCTCAAGAGCCTTGAGAACATCGTCGCGTACTGCGTGGATCTTGTTCCACTTGGCCTCAAACTCAGCGCTGATAACAACGCCGGTCTTTTCGGGCATCTGGTTAAACGGAACGCCGCGCAGGTCGTCTGTGGACTTATGCGGCATGTACTTCCAGATCTCATCAGATGTGAATGTGAGGATAGGAGCAACAAGTCTTACCAGAGAGTCCAGAATGATATACATTGTTGTCTGTACTGCGCGTCTCTCCTCAGCCTTTTCAGCGGAGCAGTACAGCGTATCCTTGACGATATCCAGGTAGAAGTTGGACATGTCAACAACGCAGAAGCTGTGAATTGCATGATATGCAAGATAGAAGTCAAATGCTTCGTAGGAAGCCTTTACCTTTTCGATAACTGCGTCAAGTCTTGACAGCGCCCACTTGTCAAAGTCGCTGAGCTTATCCAGTGCGACCATGTCGGTATCAGGGCTGAAGCCCTCTCCGTTGCCCAGATTTCCAAGAATAAAGCGAGCGGTGTTTCTTATCTTTCTGTAAGCCTCGGAAAGCTGCTTGAGCATTTCCGGAGAAACTCTTACATCGTTGTGGAAGTCAAGGGAAGCCACCCACAGGCGGAGCACATCCGCGCCATACTTGCTGATTACTTCCTCAGGAAGCACGACGTTGCCCTTGGACTTGTGCATTACCTCGCCCTTGCCGTCAACTACCCAGCCGTGTGTGCAGACTGCCTTGTAAGGCGCTCTGCCGGTGGTGGCAACGGAAGTCAGCAGTGAACTCTGGAACCAGCCGCGGTACTGGTCGCAGCCCTCAAGATAGAGGTCAGCCGGCCAGGACAGCTCAGGACGCTCCTGGAGAACAGCGGCATGTGTGCAGCCGGAGTCGAACCATACGTCGAAGATGTCCATTTCCTTGCGGAACTTGTTGCAGCCGCACTCGCACTTAACGCTTGCGGGAATGAACTCGGACGGATCCTTGGAATACCATGCGTCGGAGCTTTCCTTTCTGAACATGTCAGAAATTGCCTTGATGGTCTCGTCATTTACGATGACCTTTCCGCAGTCCTCACAGTAGAGTATCGGAATCGGAACACCCCAGCGGCGCTGACGGGAAATGCACCAGTCGCTGCGCATGTTGACCATGTTCTTGATACGTTCCTCGCCCCACTCAGGGATCCACTGAACGTCCTCGATAGCCTTGATGGTGTCAGCCTTGAACATATCAACGTTGCAGAACCACTGGTCCGTAGCGCGGTAGATGATAGGCTCGTGGCAGCGCCAGCAGTGCGGATACGGGTGGACTATCTTCTGCATTGCGAGCAGTGTATTGTCGTCCTCAAGGCGCTTTGCAATAGCCTTGTTTGCGTCTGCAGTCTTCAAGCCGGCAAAATCGCCTGCTTCTTCAGTCAGCACGCCCTTTTCATTAACGGGCACGATTATCTTGAACATGCCCTTGTACTTGTTGCATACCTCAAAGTCCTCAAGACCGAAGCCAGGAGCGGTGTGAACGCAGCCTGTACCGCTGTCGAGAGTTACGTGGTCGCCCACGATGACCGGAGACTTTCTGCCCATGAACGGGTGGTCGGTTTCGATGAGCTCAAGCTCAGAACCGAGGAAAGAACCAACCGTGCTGTACTTCCTGATGCCCACTGCTTCCATAACGGTGGATACAAGCTCGGTAGCCATCAGCAGATACTGACCGAAAGACTTGCTCTCCTCGTCCTCAACCTTTACGAATGTATACTCGTAGTTCGGGCCAAGGCAGATAGCCAAGTTGCCCGGGAGAGTCCATGTGGTAGTGGTCCAGATAACTACATAAGCCTTGCTCAGGTCAATTCCGAGATCATCGAACTTGCCCCTGGAGTCGGTTATCGGGAACTTTACATAGATGGAGTAGCAGGGGTCGTCCTGGTACTCGATCTCAGCCTCAGCCAGGGCGGTGTTGCAGTCTGCGCACCAGTAAACCGGCTTTAAGCCCTTGTAGATGTAGCCCTTCTGCATCATCTTGCCGAATACCTCGACCTGCTTTGCCTCAAATTCAGGTCTGATGGTGAGATAAGGGTTATCGAAGTCGCCCCAGACGCCAAGACGCTTGAACTGCTTCTTCTGACCGTCCAGGCAGGACAGCGCGAACTCGCGGCAGCTCTTTCTGAGAGTTACCGGGTCGATTGTACCGCTGTCAAGACCTATCTGCTTGATAGCCTTCAGTTCGATAGGCAGACCGTGGCAGTCCCAGCCGGGAACGTAATTTGCGTTGAAGCCGGTCATGCTCTTGTACTTTACAATGATATCCTTGAGCACCTTGTTCATCGCGGTACCCATGTGGATATTACCGTTAGCATATGGAGGTCCGTCGTGCAGGGTGTAGGAAGGCTTGCCCTTGTTCTTTTCAGAAAGCGCGTAGTACAGGCGATCCTGCTCCCACTTGTCCAGCATATCCGGCTCTCTCTGGGGGAGATTGCCCCTCATCGGAAAGTCGGTCTTGGGAAGATTTAGTGTGTTGTTGAAATCCTCTGACATCAGCTATGTCTCCTTAGTATTTATCTTTCTCCGTTTATCGGAGTGGTTTTACTTGTTCAGGTTCCTGCCGAACTGCAGGTCAGTGCGGCGGGGCTTCTTTTCCTGGTCGCTGTTGAAGAACGGAAGATCGTTCTCGGCAGTCTTTTCGCTCTGCGGCATAGCACGGAACGGTTCCTCAACAGGAACAGCGCCGGCAGCCACGGGAGCCTTCTCAACGGGAGCTTCTGCGGGCTTTTCGGGCTCGGGCTTCTTTTCCTCAACAGGCTTCTGAGCCTGCTTTGCAGCGGCTGCCTTTGCCTTTTCAGCTTCGCGCTTCTCTACCTCGAGCGCGGTCGTGCGGATATACTCGTTTTCGCACATCTCGGGCAGCTTCGCGATAAGGTCCATATGGGACTTATATGCGGTCAGCAGACGGTTTCTGTACTCGTCGGCTTCCTTGCGGGTCTTCTGGAGAATGTTCTGCTGGATCTCGATCTGCTTTTTCATCTTCTGATCGATGTCCTCAGCCTTTGCACGCGCGTCCTTTATCATCTTGTCGGCGCGCTCGTTGGTTTCCCTGGTTATGCGCTTTGCATACTCGTCAGCGTCGGCAGATATTTTGTCTGCCTTTGCCTGGGTTTCTGCAAGCTGCTTGTCAACAGCTTCCTGCGTTTCCTTGCGGAGTTTCTCGGCAGCAGCCTTGGATTCGTTGACGATCTGGTTTCCCTGCTTCTGTGCGAGAAGCAGCGCGTCCTTAAGAGCGTCCTCGTCGTCACGGTATTCGCGTATCTTGTCAGCCAGGACCTCCAGCTTTCTTTCAAGCTCGTTCTTGTCCTTCTGCAGCTGTGAATATTCGCTGGATATCTCACGCAGGAATTCGTCTACGTCGTCTGTCTTGTATCCGTTGAAGGTAGCTTTCTCAAAACGTCTTGACAAAATGTCCTTTGCATTCATTGTTATCGTACTTCCTTCCTGAAAACCGCAATGCGGCTGGCGATAATATGTATCACTCTGAAACTCAGAGATATTTTTCGATAGTTATGCGAAGTTTCCCCTTTCGGGTCTCTCCTGAGATCCGTGCAAGGCGGTATCTGCCGCTGCCACGAATCGATAGTATTGTGTTTTCACTGATTTGTGCACTTACGTCAGTGCATGGTGAAAAGTCCGCATTTACCATGCCCGATTTAATGAGCGATGCGGATCTCTCCCTTGAAGTATTTACGGCAGCGCTAACCACGCAGTCAAGTCTCAGCGACGAAACGGTCAGTTCCATCTGCTGGATTTTCTGCTGCGGAAGCGGCTTTGTAACGCCTGTCTCCGCGGAAACACCCACCCTGCCTATCTTATCCACCGAGCTCACCAGATCAATGGCGTTCTCATGGACGAAAACGACAGAGTAACCCTCCGCAGTAAGAATGTCCCCGAGCAGCTCCCTTTTTATTTCAAGCGACATCAGCGCTCCGAGAATTTCTCTGTGCGTCAGGACATCGTTTTTCCTATAGCTGAATGTCACAGCGCCCACCGGGAAGATATCTCCCGGCTCAAGTTCCTGCGCATATGTTCCGTCGACGAAGCCGCACACGGTGCGCATCGCCCCGTCGTAACCTCCGAAGAACCTCAGCTCGCCCTTTACCGCGCACCTCGCGACCGCTTGCTCGCGCTCGTTGAGAAATGCGGAAAATCTGGGCGTGCCTGACCGCTCAGCCGCCTTCTGCAGGTCGGCTATATGTGCGGCCAGAAAACGCTCTTCTTCATTCAGTATTCCGGAATTGTTCTGCAGCCCGGGGTTCATTATCAGAACTGCTCGCTGTCCATCATGTCGCCGCTGAGGTCAACGGATCTGGGAACTACAAAGTAGGTGCACTCTGCGATTCTCACGATACGGCCGTCGATAGCAGCAACAACGCCAGCCATGAAGTCAACTATTCTCTTTCTGGAGTCAACGCTTGCAACCTTTTCAAGGTTGAGGACAACGCTGGTGTTCTCTCTCAGGAAGCGTACCGGCTCCTTCATGATATCTTCATACTTGAGGGGCTGTATAACCTTTACAGAAGCGCTGTGGTAGCCGCTGTTGTGCATGCTGATCACCTTTTCACTTGTGCGGGGCGCAGAAGCAAATCTTGCAGGAGCCTCTGCCTCTTCCTCGGTAACAGCGGAAGAAGAGTCATCGTAGCTGCCGGTGTAGCCGTCTTCCTCAAACTCCTCATCGTTCTGTCTGAACTTTGCAAATAAGTCGCTTAATGCCATGATATTTCCTCCCAATTATTATAAGTATTTTCTGTATCCGAAAAGCCCTGAGCCTATCCGGACAATTGTGGACCCATGCCTTACCGCCGTTTCATAATCTCCCGACATCCCCATGGAGAGAGTATCGAACGCGCCGTCAGCGTTGACGGACTTGTCCGTGCTCAGATCCGCGAAGAGTCTCTGCATTCTTGCAAAGGTATCCTCCCCGCAGCCAGGCGGCGGTATCGTCATCAGACCTCTCAGCCTGATGTGCGGAAGCTCCCTCACCTGCGCGCAGAACTCCTCAGCGCTTTCAGGCGTAACGCCCCCTTTGGTTTCTTCCTCGCCGATGTTTATTTCAGCGAGTATATCCATGACCAGCCCGTGCTGTCCCGCACGCTTGCTTATCTCTTCTGCGAGGCGCAGGTTATCAACGGAATGTATCATTGAAACCTTGTCTATGATGTACTTGACCTTGTTGCTCTGCAGACCGCCTATGAAGTGCACCTCAGCCGGCTGGTACTGTTCGCGCTTGTCCATGTACTCCTGCACCCGGTTTTCGCCGAGCAGGTCAACGCCCAGCCCTATCGCATAGTTTATGCGCTCCGGGTCTACAGTTTTAGTCACAGCCATCAGCCGCACGTTATCGGTGCGCCCGGCAGCGGATTTTGCCTTTTCTATGTTTTCACAGATCCTGGCATAGCTTCCTTTTATGTCGTCAAAGCTTGTCTGGGTGTTACTCAACAACTTTTCCTTCATACAAATCCTTGCCTTCTGTTACTATTCTGTCGTATAGTTTGAGGTAATCCCCGTCTTCCTCCTGGGTGCAGATGAGATAATCGTCGCCCCAGTACTCAACGTTGATCTTCTTGAAAACCAGCTTTCCGCTGACTACGACATACACGCCGCGCTCCTGATCTTCGTTAAATCTCAGCGCGCTTCTCGACACTCTCAGACCACCGTAGCTGTTGACGATGTACTTGAACTGCGCCGTCCTGCCTGAAACCACGGACGAAGTGAGCGTATCACACTCGAACACGTAAACGCATGTGCCGTCGCCTCTGCCGCTGTCGGTTATCGAAACTATCTCAGCTTCAATGGGAGTAGGGTCGCTGCGGACTCTCAGCGTTACCATACTTCCCTCGTAGCAGCCGAAAAGCTGTTCGCTGTTTATCACAGCAGCCACTCTCCAGCGGTAATCAGCAATAAGCTTGCCGACTGCGCCGGAAGTCTTGCTCAGTTCAGGCTTCGCGATGACTTCGTCTATCTGATCGGCAGTTATATCCGCCGAATCTGACATTGAAAACCTGCCCTCGTAGCCATCGACATGGCTCACGAAGTAGCCGGTGCCGTCAGCGTATATCTCAGTCACATCGCCTGAAAGCAGTGATTCAAGCTCTGCCGCGCGGTTTCTCAGCGAAAGTATCTTGCCCTCATAGCCGCTGACATCTCCGCGCGATATCTCACGTTTGGAAAGCACGCCGAGCATGGCGTTTTCCTGCGACTGCGCCGCAGAGTAATCCCCTTCGATAAGCTTTTCTATCATCTGGGAATGCCGCTCGTTTATCTGGCTGGAAATGTTCTCAAGCTGGTTGTTATCAGTACCCGCGAGCTTCTGCGCATCAGTGAGGACTTCTATCTGCTCGTTGATCTTTTCGATCTCACGGCGACGTTCGATGTCGGTTTCACTGCGGTATCTGCTGGCAATAACTGAACTCTTGCCCACCTTCGACCCGTCGGAATGCTCATAGTCAAGCACGCCGCTGCCGGGACTGTACACAACAGTTTCATCGCGGAGAAAAACTCCCTCGAAAGGCACGTCCTCAGTCATGCTGTATGTATAGGCAGTTTCGGTATTCACCTTTTCACCATCAGCAAAAAAGACCTGACCGATGAAGAAAATGAAAACGAACAGCGACAGCACGATGATGATAATAGACGTCCAGCGGGATTCCATTACTCTTCTTCTGCCTTTTCGTAGGCGTCAAGGATAGAAATGGACTTAAGCGGGGTGATAGTCGAAATGGCGTGCTTGTAGATAAGGTTCTGCTTGCCGTCGGTATCGAGTATCACGGTGTAATTGTCAAATCCCTTTACCACGCCCTTGAACTGAAATCCGTTGGTAATGTAAATTGTTACCGGTATTTTGTCCTTTCTTGCCTGGTTAAGGAACACGTCCTGTAAGTTTATGTCTTTTGCCATACTAAATCACCTTTTCTCTCTCTGCAATTCAATACGACAGGGAATTCCCCTGTACCCTGATAGGAGCCGCATAATAATTCACACATGTGTTGCACGACTGCATGATACTCCTATATAGACTAGTATAACATACTTTTTAAAAAAAAGCTATAATTTTTTTGAGAAATTTAAAAAAAATTCAGAAAAAGTTTTATCTTTTTCTGAATTTTCTGGTATTATTATCCTTTTATTTACATATATTGTATTTCACAATTTGCCATCAATGATTTCGGAGGCCTTTTCAACTGCCTCAGCTAATCCGTCGCCGGGGCATATGACTATCCTGTGGAACCTGCTGTCGCGCCGGAACCACGTCAACTGCCGCTTGGCATACTGTCTGGTGCGGAGTTTCAGCTCCTCAACGCATTCTTCAAGCGTCCTCTCACCGCGGAAGTACGGATAAAGCTCCTTGCAGCCTATCGCCTGCGCCGCTGTGGGGCGCTCCGGCTGGTCAAAGCACGTCCGCGCCTCCTGAACAAGTCCGTTCTGCAGCATAAGTTCAACACGACGGTTGATGCGTTCATGCAGCTGCTCGCGCTGCTCGAAATCCAGCGTCAGCAGAATGAATTCATACGGCGACGGCGCATTTCTGGAAGCGCGCTTTGCCTCTGCGATAGTGTGCCCGGTGGTTTTGTACACCTCCAGCGCGCGTATCACCCTGGAAACATTGTTCGCATGAAGTTCCGAAGCCGTTTCCGGGTCTACTTCGCGAAGCTTTTCAAGGAGCGCTTCCGCGCCGTTTTCCTCGGCGAATTTGCGCATTTCATCACGGAAACCATAATCGCACTCGCTGTCGTCGAACTGCAGATTATCCACGAACGACGAAATGTAAAGCCCCGTGCCGCCGCATATCACCGGTATCTTCCCGCGGGAAATGATATCCTCGGCGCACTCGCCTGCCATTTTCACCCAGTCGGCTACTGAAAAGCTCTCGGACGGGTCGAGAAAATCCATCATATGATGCGGAATTCCCTGCTGCTCCTCCACCGTCGCCTTTGCGCTTGCGACGTCCATGTCGGTGTATATCTGCATGCTGTCGGCAGAGATCACCTCTCCGCCGTATTTCTTCGCAAGTTCCACTGCCAGCGCCGTTTTGCCGGAAGCCGTCGGACCGCTGACAACAATGATTTTGTTCATGCACCCTCCTCAGGTAACTCTCCCGAAATAGCGCTCTATCTGCTTCCTTGATATCTGTGTGAGTACCGGGCGGCCGTGCGGGCAATAGCGAATATCCGGGTTGTTGAAAACCTCCTGTGCCAGCACCTGCAGCTCCAGTATGTCGTTGTCCTCGTTGCCGCGTATTGAAGCCTTGCATGCGACGGTATGCAGCATATCGTCGAACAGCGCCCCTTCGGCGTTGGTATTCCCCTGCGCCACCAGCTTTGCGATACACTCGGCTATCTCTGCCGGGGGAACCTTGTCAAGCATCTGCGGAAGCCCGGTTATACGCGCCTTTCCATCGGAAAACTCCATGATTATACCCACTGCCGCCAGCCTGTCGGAATACTCCATCATTCCGTTGTACTCCTCCGGGCTGAGGAAAACTTCCTCCGGCTGGATGAGCATCTGCGCCGAGCTGTCAAATCCCGCTTTCAGCCGCTCGAAATTCACGCGCTCATGCGCCGCGTGTTTGTCTATGAGTATCATTCCCTCGTCGCTTTCGCAGACTATATAGGTCTTGAAAAGCTCTCCCACAACGCGTATCTGCTGCTTTCTGCATTCGGCATGGAGTTCTTCAGCCGGGGCTTCCTGCGGCTCTGACTGCGGCTTCTTTTCGAAAGATTTTTCATTAAGGAACGCAAATCCCGGAAGTTCGTTCAGCGGAGTTTCTGCAGGCTCCGGCTTCTTTTCCGGCGCCATTTCGGAGATATATGTCTGCTCCGCTTGGGATTCCTTGGTTTTCATGCGGAACGGCTGTTCCTGGCGCACCGTGAATTTTGTCGGCTCCGAATTTCCGGGCAGGACTGCGTCCCTGCCGCTCGGAATGTGCATCGTTTTCGGCGCTTCTTCGATAATTACGGCAGAAGCAGTGCGCTGCGGTTCTACAGTCCTAGCGCGCTCCGGCTGCGGAATATTCTGCACCGACTGCACCGGCGCGGGGTTCAGCTTTATTTCACGGCTCTCGTCGTAACCCATCAGCGCATTCTTGACTGCGAAATAAACCGCGTTGAAAACCTGCTTCTCATTAGTGAAGCGGACTTCCGTCTTGGTCGGGTGGATATTTGCGTCCACCTGAGCGGGGTCGGTATTCACGCACAGCACGCAGGACGGGAACTTCCCCACCATTATGGTATTGCGGAATGCTTCCTCAAGCGCCGCGCAGCACAGCGGGCTTTTCACGCTGCGCCCATTCACGAAGAAATGCTGCATGGAACGGTTCGCACGGGTGAACAGCGGCGAAGAAACAAACCCGGTCACCGCGGTGTTCTGGTACACATTCTCAACCGGAATAAGCCCTGCTGCGAACTGCTTTCCGAAAACCGCGTAGACCGCGCTGTAATACTCTCCGTCGCCGCTCGACATCATAGTCTGGCGACCGTCGCGGATAAATCTGAACGATATCCCCGGGTGGCTTAGCGCGAGCTTTTCTATGACGGAAGCGCAGTAGTTGCCCTCGGTGACGTCCTTTTTCAGGAATTTAAGCCGCGCCGGAGTGTTGAAGAACAGATCGCGTATTATTATGGTAGTACCGTCTGCACAGCCCGCGCGGTCGTATTCCACCGGCTCCCCGCCCTCAATTCGGTACTGGCTGCCAAGCTTGTCCTCATGCTGCTTTGTAAGGAGTTCCACGCGGCTCACCGCGCACACGGAAGCCAGCGCCTCCCCGCGGAAACCCAGCGTGTTTATGCTGTCCAGGTCGTCCTGCGTGTAGACCTTACTTGTAGCGTGCCGCATGAACGCCGTCGGAATATCCTCATAAGCGATACCGCAGCCGTCGTCAGTCACGCGGAGATAAGAAATTCCACCGCGCTTTATCTCCACCGTTATGGAAGTCGCACCGGCGTCGATGGAATTTTCCGCAAGTTCCTTTATCACCGAGGATGGGCGTTCTATTACCTCTCCGGCGGCGATAAGCTCATATACGCTCTTGTCGAGCAGGTTTATCTTTGGCATTATTGCTCCAGTCTAAGCCGGTCTTTCCCGGCAGTCAGTTCAGAGTGTATCCTTTATATCCTTAATGAACATCAGCGCGTCCATCGGGGACATCGTGTTGATATCAGCCGCGCGAAGCTTTGCAATGGCGTTCTGCTCGTTTATCGCATTAAAGCTGAACTGGTGGTCCGCAGTCTTTTCCAGCGTATCGGACAGCTTTGCCCTGCCCATGACCTCAAGCTCTTTCAGTTCTTCCTTGGCGCGGTTGATGACTTTCTGCGGAAGCCCCGCAAGCTTTGCCACCTCGATGCCATAACTGTCGTCAGTGCCGCCCTCGCAGATCTTATGCAGGAATTTCAGCTCGTCGCCGCGCTTCACTGCCGCTACGCTGAAATTGCGTATGCCCTCGTATTCTTTCTCCATTGAGATGAGTTCGTGGTAATGCGTTGCAAAAAGCGTCTTGCAGCCTATCGCCTTTCCGCTTATGTACTCAGCGACTGCCTTTGCAATGGAAATTCCGTCGAATGTTGAAGTTCCCCTGCCTATCTCGTCGAGAATGACAAGGCTCTTTTTCGTGGCGTTTTTGAGAATATCCGCGACTTCGTTCATCTCCACCATGAATGTGGACTGCCCGGAAGTAAGGTCGTCGGAAGCGCCGACGCGGGTGAAGATTTTGTCCACCACGCCGATTTTCGCATATGCCGCGGGAACAAAGCACCCTATCTGCGCCATGAGCACGATTATCGCAGTCTGTCGCATGAATGTGGACTTACCCGACATGTTCGGACCGGTGATTATCATAAGCCGGTTGGAATTGGTGTCAAGGTAGGCGTCGTTCGGCGTGAACGGGTGGTCGATAAGCACCTTTTCAACGACCGGGTGACGTCCGTCGCGTATCTCAACAACGCTCTCAAGCGTTATCTGCGGCTTTACATAGCCATTTTCGATGGAAACCTGCGCATAGCTGCACAGCACGTCTATAGCCGCAACCGCCGCTGCCGCCTGCTGTATCATCTCAAGCTTGGTCGCGATGAAATCTCGCACCTCGCCGAAAATCGCCTGCTCCAGCGCCAGTATCTTGTCGTTTGCGCCGAGTATCTCACTCTCGACCTTTTTCAGCTCGTCGGTAATGTACCGTTCCCCCGTCGTGAGCGTCTGCTTGCGCACATAATGCTGAGGCACCATGTCGAGCTGTCCTTTGGAAACCTCTATGTAATACCCGAAAACGCGGTTATAGCCAACGCGCAGATTGCGTATCCCGGTGGCAGCCTTTTCGCGTTCCTCTATTTCCGCGAGAATGTCCTTTCCGCCTCCGGTTATCTTGCGCAGACGGTCTATTTCCTCGTTGAAGCCGTCCTTGATTATTCCACCGTCTTTCATGGTGAGGGGCGGGTCGTCAACTATCGCATTCTCCACCAGCGAGAACACGTCGTTGAGTTCGTCTATCTCGCTGTTCAGCTTATCCAGCAGCGGGGATTTCACTTTTGAAACGCACTGCTTTAGTCCCGGCAGGCGCGCGCAGGTCTGTCCCAGCGAATATATGTCCCTCGGGGATGCGGATTTGTACATCACGCGGGTCATCAGGCGCTCCAGGTCATATATTCCGTTGAGCGCGTCGCAGATATCATACAGCCCTGCAGCGTCCCTGGTGAGCGCTTCCACCGCGTCAAGCCGCTTAAGTATCTTTGACGGGTCGATGAGCGGCTGCTCCAGCCATGTTTTCAGCTTGCGCCTGCCCATGGCAGTGACTGTCTTATCCAGCACCCACAGCAGGGAACCGCGTTTTTCCTTGGTGCGCATGGTTTCGGTGAGTTCAAGGTTCCGTCTTGTCGTGAGGTTAAGCCCCATGAACTCCCCGTCGGAATGCACGGTCAGCGACACGAAGCGCTTCACTGTGGTCTTCTGGGTTTCTCCGAAATACCGGAACATCGCGCACAGCGCCTTTTTCACCAGCGGCATTTCTGATATGCCGAGGTCTGCGCCGCTCTCGAACTGATCGGTTATCATGCTGAGGTCGGAAGCGTCGAACCTGTCCTCGTCAAGGAGCTCGCACAGGCAGCGTTTGAGCCTATCGCGCACGAATTCGTGCACTTCCTTCATGTCAAGGAACTTCTGATTTATCAGTATCTCCACCGGGCTAAAACGCGAAAGCTCCGATATCATCTCCTGCTGGAGATTTTTGCCCGATTTCTGGAACACATGCACCTCGCCCGTGGAAATATCAGCAAACGCCATTGCCGCGTTATTTCCCTCTTCGTCAGGGCACACGCAGGCTATGTAGTTGTTGGTATCCTCGTTGAGCATGCTGGACTCTATAACAGTGCCAGCGGTAACAAGCCGGATAACATCGCGCTCCACAAGTCCCTTTGAGGCGGCAGGGTCGGTGAGCTGCTCGCATATTGCGACCTTATAGCCCTTGTCTATCAGCCGCTTGATGTACATTTCGCAGCTGTGATAGGGGACCCCGCACATCGGTGAACCCGCTCTGGAGGTCAGCGCAAGCTCCAGCTCCCGGGACACATTCTCTGCGTCGTCGAAGAACATCTCATAGAAGTCCCCCAGCCGGAAGAATAAAATATAATCGCTGTACTTCTGCTTGATATCCAGATACTGTTTCAGCATCGGGGACAGCTTTTCGGTTTCCTGCGCCATTTTTTGCACCTCCAGGGTCAGTTCTGTTGGTAACCTCTAAAAACCTCCTTCACGGCAGATTTCTATGACTTATATCATCTGCGTCGTTGTCAAACCTTGAAATACATACAGTATTACTGCGGTTTGACGCCTAGCATATGATACAAGTCATGTAAGAAATCTGCTCGTGTCCCGGTTTTTAGAGGTTACCTGTTGAAAATTACGCGTTATCAGCCGCAGCCGCCGCATGTTGCGCAGCTTCCCGTGCAGCCGCTGCTCTGGGTGGTCGGGCAGGTCATGGGGTCCGCGCCCTGGAGCGTAAGGGTGAGCACGGTGTTCACCTGGCTCATCAGGTCGTCCATTCCCTGCTTGGAAACCGTGAACAGCGCCATATTCTCGTTGGTCATTACCTTTTCATAGGCTTCCTGCATTTTGGCGTTGAGTTCCTGCAGCTTTTCCTTGTTCTGCTCCTCCTCAGGCTTGTTGTATTCCATTGCCGCATTCTGACGGATAAGGTTGAATTCGCCGATGAGGTTCTGCAGTTCAACGTCCTCATCGTTTGCCTTCTTTGCCTTTGCGTACTCGATGTAGCGCTCGTCCTCCTGAATCGCCTTTCCGAGTTCTCTTACTGCCTGTATTGCGTCCATTTCAGTTCTCCTTTACTAATTCGCCTATCAGCGCCCAGTTGAGCGCGTCTGTTATCTTCACATCGACAAAGCTGCCGATGAGCGACTTGTCCCCGTCGAAATCGACGATGATGTTCTGTATGCTCTTTCCGGTGAGGCAGCCGTCGCGCGTCCTGCCCGGACCCTCGCACAGCACCCGCAGAGTTCTGCCGATGTAGTTGTGATAGGACGAGCACCCTATCTCCTGCTGCACCTCCAGCAGCTCGCGGAACCACTTCCCCTTCTCTTCCTGGGATATCGGGTCGGGCATTTCAGCTGCCTTGGTCCCCTTGCGCGGGCTGTAGATAAATGTGAACAGCGAGTCGTACTTCACCTCGCGGATAAGGCTCAGCGTTTCCTGGAAGTCCTCGTAGGTTTCCCCCGGGAAGCCAACGATTATATCCGACGTCAGAGCCACGTCCGGAATGCGCTCCTTTGCGTAGTTTATAAGCTCCAGATAATGCTCCCGGGTGTAGCTGCGGTTCATCAGCTTCAGTATCCTGCTGCTGCCGGACTGCACCGGCAGGTGGAAATGCCGCGTCACCTTTTCGCATTCCGCGATGGTGTCGATGAGTTCGCGGGTAGCGTCCTTGGGGTGGCTGGACATGTAGCATATCTTGAATTCCCCGGGAATGGCGTTTATGCGGCGCAGCAGCTCGGGGAAGTTCACATCGGTGCCGCGCCCGTAGCTGTTGACGTTCTGACCCAGCAGCAGAAGTTCCTTGTACCCCTGCTCCACCAGGCAGCGTGCTTCACTGACTATCTCCTCCGGGTCGCGGGAACGTTCGCGCCCGCGGACATACGGCACTATGCAGTATGTACAGAAATTATTGCACCCGTACATTATCGGAATGCTCGCCTTTAACCCGCTCTCGCGCCGCAGCGGAAGCCCCTCAGCGATAACGCCGTCCATCTGCGGGATTGATATCTGCCGCTTATGAGTGGTCATAGCCTCGTAAACAAGCTGCGGCAGCGTGTGCAGAACGTGAGTTCCGAACACCATATCCACATACGGGAAGCTCTTTTTTATGCGCTCCGTGATGTGTTCCTGCTGGACCATGCAGCCGCATACACCGATGAGCATATCGGGCTTCTGCTTCTTGTTATGCTTGAGCGCGCCGAGATTTCCGAAAACGCGGTCCTCTGCATTCTCGCGGACTGCGCAGGTATTGAACAGCACCAGGTCCGCGCCGTCAGCGGTGTTCGAAAAACCATAGCCCATATCCGCCAGCATGCCCTTTATCTTCTCGCCGTCGCTGACATTCTGCTGGCAGCCGAAGCTGTGGACATGCGCCACCGGCGGCTCCTCGCGGGCGCAGTTGAGCTCCCTGACCCTGCGCGCGAATTCCTTTTGCGCCGCTATTTCCGCGGCAGTAACTTTTGTCGTCATTTATCTGTTTTCCTTCATTTATCTGCGTTTCTGCGTAAGATAGTATTATATCATATTTTTCGCGAAAAATCAAGCCGTCACCGCTTCAAAGTCCTGGCAAATGATGCCGCTGACACGTTTATTGCGCCTGCGCCCCTGAGAAGTTCCGCGCACACCGAGAATGTCGCGCCGGTGGTGCACACATCGTCGATCAGCAGTATCTTCTTACCTTTTATTTCGGCGTTTTCTGCAAGCCGGAACGAATTCCTCGCGTTTTCGAGCCGCTCCTCTGCGGTAAGATGTTTCTGTTCCTTTTTGCCGGGGACAGCGCCCAGCAGCCTGCGGAACGGTTTGCGTGCAATTTCCGCAACCATTCCCGCGATAAGCTCGCTCTGCGCATAGCCAAGCTGTTTGCGGCGTTCCCTGCTGCTTGGCACTCCTGTGATGATATCTGCCTGCTGTATGAGTTCAGCTGCATTCTCTGCAATAAGCACTGCGAATGCGTCTGCGGGATATCTGTAGTTTCCCTTTTTGAGCCGCAGCACTGCGGATCTCGCTCTGGTATTGTACGCGCAGACAGCCGTGAACCCGTCTACACCCGCGGGGGTTTCCCCGGGGTCGTCAAGAAACTGCAGGTGCTCGTAACAGGTCTCGCACCAGAACTCCCTGACGCCGATGAGTTCATCGCAGAACGGACAGCGGTTCGGCAGAAAGAACGCAGCCGCCATGCGCCGGAATTCCCACGCCCTCACTGGAACATATCCTCAAGCATAGGCTTCAGGCAGGAATATCGCAGCGTCCTGCGGTCGTTCTCCACCATGCTCTGTATCTTGGCGGCAGTGCCGATGATTATCAGAATGCTCTTTGCCCGCGTGACCGCGGTGTAAAGCAGGTTGCGGTAGGTGAGCCTGTCCATTCCGTTTGGCAGCGGGATTATCACTGCCGGGTACTCGCTGCCCTGGCTCTTGTGGATAGTCACCGCATATGCATGTTCTATTTTCTTCATCATGTCGCCGTCGTAGGTGGTCATTCTGCCGTCGAAATCAATATCCAACTTGGAATTCACCTTATCCGCGCGGCGTATTATGCCGATATCCCCGTTGAATATTCCGTGGGAAAGTTCCGCGCCCCTGCGCCATTCCGCGTCGTAGTCGTTCTTGGTCTGCATTATCTTGTCGCCGGTGCGGAAAAGCGTGCTGCCGTACTTCACCTCGGGGTGGTTCTTTGCAGGGGGATTGAGCGCCAGCTGCAGTTCCTTGTTGATGTTCTGGGTGCCGACGATGCCTATTCTCGACGGGCAGAGAACCTGAATATCCTCCAGCGGGGAATATCCGTACGTGTTCGGAAGCCGCGTCTTGCACAGTTCGATCACCAGCCGCAGCGTTTCTTCCTCCGATTGCGTGGGCATAAAGAAGAAGTCGTTTTTGCGGTCGTTAAGCACGGGCATTTCACCCCGCACGATCCTGTGCGCATTGGTCACGATAAGGCTCTGCGCCGCCTGACGGAATATCTCTTTCAGCTCTATCGTGGGTACTCTCCCACCCGCGATAAGGTCGCGCAGGACGTTACCCGCGCCGACTGACGGAAGCTGATTGCTGTCGCCCACCATTATGAGCCGCGTTCTCGGGCGCACCGCATGCAGCAGCGACTCCATGAGAAGCGTGTCCACCATTGACATCTCGTCAATTATCAGCACATCGCAGGCGAGCGGGTTTTCCTCCTTGCGCTTGAAGGAATGCGACGATGTTGCAAAATCCACTTCAAGCAGCCGGTGTATAGTCTGCGCAGGCGCCCCGGTGAGGTCTGCCATGCGCTTGGCAGCGCGCCCCGTGGGGGCTGCGAGTTTCATTTTGAGCTTGCGCTGACGGCACAGCGAAATTACCGCGTTGAGCGTGGTCGTCTTACCGGTACCGGGTCCACCGGTCAGAATGAACACGTGATTATTCATGCAGCCGCTTATTGCCTCGCGCTGCAGCTTTTCATACTGTATCCCCTGTTCCCACTCGATACCCGCTATCTCTTCGGAATAGTCAACGTCGCCGCAGTCGTTGCGCTTTATCATTTCGGCAAGCTTTTCAGCTATGTAGCATTCCGCGCGGTAATATTCCGTCAGGAACACGAACTTTTCATCATACTTGTCGCAGCGCACTATTTCGCACCTCTGCTCGGCAAGCATAAGCCCGTCCCAGTACTGCTTCTCAGTGATGTTAAGCTCATATGTGACGTTATCAGAAAGGTCGTTTTCGCGTACGCAGGTGTGCCCGTTATTCGCATTCGTGCGCAGGCACCAGATTATTCCCGCAAGGACGCGCTCTTCGCTGTCCATCGGGTGGTCCATCGCGCGGGCAAGCCGGTCTGCCTCGCGAAAAGGCAGGTCTATGCCCACTCCGCACAGGCACCACGGGTTGTCCTCCACTGCCTGTATCGTGTGGAGTTCGTATTTCTTCCATGCCGCAGCCACCACAGAGGCGTTCAGGCTGTATCGCGCGAAGTACGTTACCGCCTTGCGCAGTCCCGCTATCCTGCGAAAATCCTCGCCTATTTTCACGGCGCTCTCGGCGCTTATTCCCTTTATTGAGGAAAGCTGCCCAGGGTCGTTCTCTATAACTTCAAGCGCCCTGCTGCCGAATGCGGTAACGATGCGCTTTGCCATTGCAGGACCTATCCCCGCGATAACGCCGGAGCCGAGGAACTTCCGCACGGCGCTCTCAGTGTTAGGCAGGCTTCTCTCGCACACCTCTGCCTTGAACTGCCTGCCATACTTCGGGGAATTGATGTACTCACCGAGCAGGGTAAGCCCCTCGCCTTCGCGCACGTCGCCAAGCATGCCGACTACCGTCACCAGTTCCCCGTTGCAGTCGAGGTCGGCGACGGTATAGCCGTTATCTTCGTTTGAATAAACCACGCCCTCAACCGTTCCGGAAAGGGTCAGTGCCGTTTCGTTGTCCAAATAATCACCGCTCTGTCTTTACAAAAAATACATTGCCATACTTTTCCGCGAGCCGCTGCGCTTCCTCATCGTATTCGTTACCGGCAGAAAGGACCACGACCCTTGCCACCAGGGGACTTCTGCGCATGTGCTCGACAAATCCGCCGATATCCTCGCCGCTGCGGACATACACGTCGTGCCGGTGCAGATCGCGCGAAAGCAGCGCGCAGACCGCGATCTTAATCAGCATCGTCAGCCCGAATATCGAAAGGAACATCAGCGAAAAAACGTACAGGAACTCCATAAACAACCGCCTCCTGCGGCAGTATATGCAGTTCCCGGTGAATGCGTTATCTGCCGAGGATAATGCAGTTCCAGCCCTCTTCGTTGCGGCTTTCCTTTATCTTGAAACCGTTCCCGGTGAGCGCCGCAGTAACCTCGTCCAAGCGCTCGTCGATTATGCCGGAAACAAGCAGGGTGCCCTCCGGCTTCATGAAGCTGCCGAACAGCGGGCTCATGCCGATTATTACGTCCGCGACGATGTTCGCACAGATAACGTCGTAACCAGTGCCAATCCTGCCGCGAAGCTCCGCGTCGTCGATTATGTTGCCGCAGTACGCGGTGTAATGCTCATGTGTGAAGTGGTTCTTCTCGACGTTCTCAGAAGCGGTCTTGACCGCATTCTCGAAGATGTCGCACATGGTGACTTTCTCAGCGCCGAAAAGCAGCGCCGCAATAGAGAGGATACCGCTTCCGCAGCCGAGGTCGAGCACGCTGTCGCCGGGCTTCACAACTCCCTCGAGGGACTCCATGACAAGCTTTGTGGTATGGTGCTGTCCCGTGCCGAATGTGGAAGCCGGGTCTATCTCAAGAATACGGTCGCCGGGAGCCGGGGTCACGTCCTCCCATGAGGGCTTGATCACAAGGCTCTTGCCGACGCGGAAAGGCTTGTAGTACTTCTTCCAGTTGTTTGCCCAGTCCTCTTCCCTGACATTTGCGAGTTCCATGCGCAGGTTGCCGTAATAGCCGTCGGCGTCGCTCTGCTTCCAGCCCTCTATGAGGGAGCGTATAGCTGCCAGGGTCTCCGCGCCCTGGGTGTTGTCGTGGACGTAGATAGTGATGTGCGGTTCAACCTTGCTGAGTCCCATCAGTTCATCGTCAACATAGTCCCAGTTGGCGTTCTTATCCGCAAGAAAGCTCTCAAAATCCGCGCTGTCGCAGATGATAAAGCCGGTTATGCCATAATCCTGCAGCGCGCCGGTGATGCCGTCGATTGCCTGCGACGATGTGTAGATATCAGCCTGAATAAAATTATCCATGTTTAAAACTCCTTTATAAGCACAATAGTACATGATACATTATACACCATTTTTCAGGATAAATCAAGGGGGCTTCTGCGTTATGTAAAAAATACGCCGTGATTTTCAAAAATATTTGGAACCATGCCGCGCATACATCTCTTGACAATTTTCGCATATGGTACTATAATATAATAGTTGATTTATACACTGTACTGCCTGGTACAAATAAAAAAGCGCCCCGGGCGCGGAAAGATAATAATTCAGGGGGAAACCATGATGAAGATAACTGTAGCGGGAACAGGCTATGTGGGGCTTTCTATGGCTGTGCTTCTTGCCCAGCACAACGACGTCACCGCAATTGACATAATCCCGGAAAAAGTTGAACTTATCAACTCAAAAAAATCACCTATCGCAGACGAATACATTGAAAAATATCTGGCAGAAAAGCCGCTGACGCTCGCTGCAACCACGGAATGGCGCCCGGCTTACACATCAGCTGATATCGTTATTATCGCAACTCCCACCAATTACGACACGGAAAAGAACTATTTTGACACTTCTTCCGTTGAAAGCGTAATGGAACAGGTATTCTCAGTCAACGACCACTGCACAATAGTGGTCAAGTCCACCGTGCCGGTAGGCTTCACCAGGGGCATGCACGAAAAATACCCGGATAACGCGCACCGTATCATCTTCTCTCCTGAGTTCCTCAGGGAAGGTCAGGCGCTTTACGATAATCTCTACCCGTCGAGAATAATCGTCGGCGCCCCGCAGGAATGGGCAGACTCGGTACAGCGCGCGAACGTATTCGCGGAACTTCTGCAGCAGGGCGCTATAAAGGAAGATATCCCGACCCTGCACCTCAATCCCACCGAAGCCGAGGCAGTTAAGCTGTTCAGCAACACTTACCTTGCGCTGCGCGTGGCTTACTTCAACGAACTTGACACCTATGCCGAGATGAAAGGACTTAACGCGCGACAGATAATCGACGGCGTCGGACTTGACCCGCGCATTGGCTCCCACTATAACAACCCGAGTTTCGGATACGGTGGGTACTGCCTGCCCAAGGACACCAAGCAGCTTCTCGCGAACTACGCGGACGTGCCCAATGACATCATCGGTGCGATAGTAGCGGCAAACAAGACCCGCAAGGACTATATTGCGGACCACATTGCGTCGCTTTCACCGAAAACCGTTGGTATCTACCGTCTGACGATGAAATCAAACTCGGACAATTTCCGTCAGAGTTCCATACAGGGCATAATGAAGCGCCTCACCCGAAAGGGAATAACCGTTATAATTTACGAGCCGACCCTGAAACCCGGTCAGAAATTCTTCGATTATGAAGTCTGCGGTGACTTCGACGAATTCAAGAAGAGATCCGACATGATCGTTGCAAACCGCATGAGCAGGGATCTTGAAGACGTAAAGGACAAGGTTTACACCCGCGACCTTTACAGCAGGGATTAAATTCAGCTATAGGCGGTCCATGACCGCCTATGTTCATACCGGAATTTTCAGGCATCAGATACGGCAAGACTAAAATGGAGGTGTTTTCATGGACAGAACCATTTCCGGAACTTTCCGCATGATAGTAAGGGGAGGTTCGCCCTATCAGCTTTTTCTCGACGATGATTTCCTGAACATTATGGGCATCAGCGACAACTCCGACCCTGAGGAAAACTACCGCAGCTGGCTGGAGTGCGTACACCCTGACGATATTTCCACTCTGAAAGAAGCTATCCAGGCGACGCTCCACGGAATAAAGGCCGAAGCCAAATACCGCTGGCATCACAGGACGCTGGGCATGTACACGGCTTACAGCTCAGGTATGCTGGCTTCCGCCGAGGGCGGCGTAATGGTCATCTATGGCTTTTTCAAGGGAATACCCGCAAACCGCACCCCGATGTACCGTTATGACCCGGATATACAGCTGCTGACGCGCCTTTTTGCGGAAAAGCTGCTGGACAGCTTCAGTTTCTGCGCCCTTGTCGACTTTGACAAGAACCGCATGCTTATCCTGAACGACTCGTTCAACACCAGCTTCTTTGCCGGCAAGGAATGCACCTACGAGGAATGGCGCAGCTACGTCATTGACAGGATACACCCCGACGACCGCCCGCGGTTCTCCGAAATAATATCGCGGAAAGAGATACAGAACAGCTTTTCCGTTATCGACGAGGTACACGGTGAATTCCGCATGATGATGAACGGTGAATTCATCTGGATAAACATCCGCTGCGTGAAGATGAAAAAGCAGCTTGCCGGGAAATACCCTGCTTTCATCGTGGCACGACGCATTGCCGCCGACCACCGCGCAATGTTCCTGGAAGAGCTCAGAAACCAGCTCATAAACAGTCTTGCTTTACCATATCAGATACTTGACCTCATCAACCTTAAAGACGGCAGCCTTTATTCCTCCACCGACAGGGAGGGGCTTTTTGCCGAGAATTTTGATGTGATAGGAGATTATTCCGAGGCCCTGGCGCACTTTGTCAAGCAGTATGAATTCAGCACCGACGACTGCAATACAGTCATGTATAACTTTAGTCTTGAAAGCATGTGCCAGCGGTTTGCTTCCGGGGAAAAGTACATCGAATGCGAGGTATGCCACCGTCTGAACGGTCAGCCCGAGTGGCTGCGTATCCAGGCGTTCGTTTCGGCGCTTGATGAATTCGGTGAGCCGCGGCTGGCTGTTCTCGCAGTCCTGCCGATAACCGCTGAAAAGCTGAAGGAACTGCGTTACCAGCAGCGGCTTGAACGTGCGCTCCGTTCAGAGAGCCAGTACCGTCAGGCGATACTGTCGAATGCAATCGCCGTGTATACATTCAACATCACAAGGGACACTATTTACGATGAAATAATCGAGCAGGAGAACGCATTACCGCTGCTGCCGCAAATTGGGCTTACACTGCCCTGCTCATACAACGAGTACATACGCCGCAAGCAGGAATACTTCACTGATAAGTCGGCTGCGGAGATCTTTGTAAAGACATTCTGCACCGATACTCTGGCGGATATGTTCAACAGCCACCGTCGCAGCTTTGATACCGAATATGAGTTCTCTATCGGCAACCGCACCGGGTATTTCCGCGAGGCAGTAATACTCACCCAGGACCTTGAAACCGGCGACCTGTGGGGACTGACCTATGTCCGCAATATCACCGACGAGCACGAGCAGGCTACCCGCGTGGAACAGGCACTGCGCGACGCTTTCGACCAGGCGCAGCATGCAAACTCCGCGAAAACGCTTTTCATGAGCCAGATGAGCCATGATATACGCACCCCGCTGAATTCAATACTCGGTATGTCTGCAATCGCGCAGGAGCATATCGGAGACATGACACGCGTCAGCGACTGCCTTGAAAAGATAGAGTCCTCCGGCAAACACCTGCTTGAGATTATCAACAACGTGCTTGACCTTTCCGCAATAGAAAGCGGAAAAACCGTGCTTGCCAGCGACCCGTTCGACCTGCGCGTATTCCTTGATGAAACGATACGCATGATAAAGCCGCTTTCCGACAAAAAGAACCATACGCTCGACGTCAAGATAGCTTCCGGCATAAACACCAGCGTCGTCGGCGACCAGACAAAGCTTCGCCAGCTGCTGATGAATATTCTCAGCAATGCGGTGAAATACACCCCCAACGGCGGCACAATAGAATTCCGTACGATTGAACTGGAACCCGACCATCACGGCATTTGCAGGTTCCTTTTCTCAATAAAGGACAACGGCATAGGTATGAAGCCGGAATTTATCGAACACATCTTTGACCCGTTCGTGCGTGCTGATGACCGTCGCATAAGCGGAATTCAGGGCACCGGTCTCGGAATGCCGATAGCGCTGAACATCGCAAGAATGATGAACGGCGACATTTCCATAAACAGCGCCCCCGGGAAAGGCTCGCAGTTTGACATCACCGTTTGCCTCAAGAAAGGCGAAAGCACCGGTGAATACATCGGCGGAATTTCAATGGAAGAAAACAAGAAAGTCCGCATGTCCGATTTTGACTTCGGTGGGGTAAGGGTGCTGCTTGCCGAGGACCTTGATTTCAACGCCGAGATCGCGTCTGAATTCCTCGCGGAAGCGAACATAATCACCGATGTTGCCTCTGACGGCGCCGAAGCGGTGAAGAAATTCAGCGAGTCTCCCGCAGGGTATTACAGCCTTATATTTATGGATATCCAGATGCCTGTGCTTGACGGATATCATGCGGCTGAACAGATACGCGCCCTGGACCGGAGCGACGCTAAAACCGTACCTATCATCGCGATGACCGCGAATGCGTTCATCGAAGATGTCAAGAAATCAAAGGAGCACGGCATGAACGGGCATGTTTCCAAACCGCTCGACATTCAGGCGCTCACCGCAGCGCTGTGCCGCTGGCTCCCACAGAAAGAAAAACAGAACTGATCATTATGAAGAGAATTGTCACTATACAAGATTTTTCCTGCGTGGGGAACTGTTCGCTGACTGCCGCTATCCCCGTATTGTCTGCCGCAGGCGTGGAATGCTGCGGCATTCCCACTGCGCTGCTTTCTAATCACACCGGCTTCCCTACATTCTACAGCATAGACCTCACTGACGAACTTGCGCCCATCGGAGCGCAGCTCAAAAAGGAACACATCGATTTTGACGGCATCTATACCGGGTACATTGCTTCCGTTGAACAGGTAGACCACATTGAAGAGTTCATACGTCAGTTCAGGAAGCCCGGAACGCCGCTTTTCATTGACCCCGTTATGGGTGACAACGGCAGAATGTACGCGGCACTGACCGACGATTACCCTGCCAGAATGCGGAAATTCATAGCCGGTGCAGATATGATAACCCCAAACATCACCGAAGCCTGCCTCCTCACCGGCAGAAGCTTCAACCCCTGCCCCACCCTGCACGAAACCCGGGAAATGCTGCTGGAACTCTGCGACATGGGAGTGAAATTTGCTGTAATAACCGGTTTCTCGGAAAAGGGACAGCTGGGCGCCGTCGGCTGCTACGACGGCAAGTTTGCGGAATGCCTTACACCCAAAAAGGACGTTGCATGCTCCGGAACCGGCGATGTGTTCGCTTCGGCGCTGTTTGGCGCAGTGCTCCGCGGGGCTGACAATGCGGCTGCGCTCGAGATCGCCACAAAATTCACTTACCGCGCGGTGGAATACACCGCCGACGCCCCCGACCGCCGCTTCTACGGAATACACTTCCAGCCGGTGCTCGGGGAATACATCTCCATGCTGGACGGCATTGAAAAGAGGAACAGCAATGGCGAATAACCCCAAGCTTCACAAAGCGGTGATATTCCTCATCGCTTCCGCATTCTTCTTTGCGCTGATGAACATGTTCGTGCGGCTTTCCGGGGACATTCCTACGATACAGAAGACATTCTTCCGTAACTTTTTCGCGCTGCTCATCGCAAGCGGCGCCATGATAAAGAACCGCTGCTCAATAATCCCACCAAAAGGCGCAAGATTAGACGTGCTGCTGCGTTCGGTGTTCGGTTACACCGGGGTAATATGCAACTTCTATGCAATTGACCGGCTGCCGCTTTCCGACGCATCTCTGCTGAACAAGATGTCGCCGTTCTTCGCGATAGTTTTTTCAACGTTTCTGTTGAAAGAACGTGCAAACAAGATCCAGTGGTCCATAATAATCATGGCGTTCATCGGCGCGCTGTTCGTTATCAAACCGTCGTTCCAGAATGCCGACCTCGGCGCTTCGATAGCCGGTTTCTGCGGTGGAATGTGCGCAGGCGCCGCATACACTTTCGTAAGAAGAGCGACCGGAAAAGGCGTCAGGGGGTACTATGTCGTGTTCTTTTTCTCGGCATTCTCGACGCTGGCTGCACTACCGCTGACTATCGCAGGGTTCAAGCCTATGACGTGGTTCCAGCTGCTCATGCTGATAGGCGCCGGCGTAAGCGCTGCCATTGCGCAGTTCTGCATAACCACTGCGTATTCCTACGCGCCTGCAAAGGAAGTTTCCATTTACGATTATTCGCAGATAATCTTCGCTGCTCTTCTCGGTTTCATAGTGTTTGACCAGATACCTGATATCCTCAGTTTTGTCGGGTATATCATAATTATTGCTGCTGCATTCATCATGTTCCGCTATAACAACAGGAAACATTCCACCTGAATGTATCATACAAATTCAAACGGGGCTGTAGATTTTACAGCCCCGTTCAGTCTGTCGAAAAAGTCTTACGACTTTTCCGACAGGTCACATCCGCGCAAGTGTGCGGATAGAAGTGTTTTTTGCCCCGGGAGACCCATGGCAAAAAACGGATTTTAAAAGCCCGCTTCGCAGGCAGCTTCGATTTTTTCGACAAGCTAAACGGGGTCGTAGTTTTTACAGCCCCGTTGTTGTTTTATTTCTTTTTCAGACCTACGACAGATCTCAGGATATCTGCGCAGTCAAGCGCGTTCACAAGACCGTCATTGTTGAAATCCCATGTTTCATCGAGTTCGTCTGAGCGGCGTGCGAGCGCCTGGAGTATCACAGAAGCGTCCTTTGCGTCTACCTTTGTGCTGTTGTTGGCGTCGCCGGGAAGCCTTGTCTGAGTGTCCAGCATGATAACGTGCTCCCCGCCGGAAGTGGGAACCAGCGTTGCAATTCCGGTGCTTGTGGATACCTTCGATGTTGACTCAAAATCAAGCTGGGAAGTGTCCTCATTATACCAGAACAGATTTGCGAAGCGGTTCTTTGTCTTGCTGCCGGTATTCACATACAGCACTGCGCCTATCTTGTTTGCGCCGTAGGTGTGTATACGCATTACCTCGCTGCCTCCGGCATTGTCTACCAGCACTGAAGGAATATACACGTCCTTGATCTTTACGCCTGCGCTGAAGCTTGCTACTGTCTTTTTCAGGCTGCCGGTGTCGATAACCCAGCTGATGCTGTCGTTCACGATGAATTCCAGCGTCAGCTTTCTCTTTATCGCAGAATTGATGATATCGGCAGGCACGGAAGTAGTGCCATTGAGCTTGATTTTTACGCGGGAACTCTTTCCCGCAGAAGCAATTCTCTTCTTAATAGCCGTCCACCCCTTTATTGTCGTGTTGGGAACCACAGGGTCTGACGCCGGCTGATCAGGATCGTCGTTTATCGGATCGTCTTTGGGATCGTCTTTGGGATCGTCTTTCGGGTCGTCCTTCGGAGGATCAACGGGGTCATCGGAAGAAGCCGTCGGGCGTCTTCTTACAACGACATTATAGCTGTCAGTGCAGCCCTTGTAGTATACTACAAGCGTCTGCTGACCTATCGCCCAATTGTCGAAATCGTCGATCATGTCCTCGTCCATATCGATGGTCTCAGTCTTGCCGTCATCATAAGTTACCTTGATCTTACCGCCGGAAACATTCAGCCGTTCACCCAGGTAATATGAAGTCTTGGTGGGGACCTTAGTTATCTCGATTGACTTCACGCCATAGTACTCACCAATGTAGTAGGTGTATGTAACAGTTACGCTGTCGTCCATGTTAAGGTCAGAGGACTTGGCGTAAGTCTTAATTGTGTAAGTGGTTACGGTATTAACTTTCTTCGCAAGAGTTATCGGTGATTTATACAGTATTCCCCTGCCCGCTCCCTTGGGGTCGCTTCCGTCAAGGGTGTAGTATATCGTTGCGCCGGACGTATCGGTTTTCAGCGTAACGGATATTGCCTTGTCGTAGGTTATTCCCGCAGTCTTGTCGGGGTAAGGCGCAAGCGCCTTGTTCTTGGGAATAGTGATAGTATAATTGCGTGTGATGATATCGGACTGTATCATCTTTCCGGTGGGGTCAAGCGCATAGAACCTCAGGTTGTATGTCTTGGTAGTGTTCGCTTCTCCGGAAAGCCTGAATACGCCGTCGTACTTCTTGAACTCAGCAAGCTTTGCCGTGGGGTCGAGTGTATAGCGTATCTCAGCGCCGACTGTGGTGGAATTCAGCGCAATGTCAAGCGCCTGCTGATACTCACCGGATTTGTAATTCGCCGTCGGTGCGTCAACGGAACGCTTGGGAAGCGTTATCGTGTACACAAAGGAATTCACCGGGCTGTCATTTTTACCCGGGGCAACAGCTATCGCCTTGATGTAGTACGTCGTTATCTCGCCGGGTTCGCCCATCAGGATTATAGGAGCGTTGTACGCCTTTCCTCCTGTTACAGTCGGCACATCAGCCTGCTTGTTTTCTCCTATTGTGTAATATATCGTTGCGCCCTCGGAAGCGGAAAGCTTCACCTCAATGGCGTCATAGAACATGTGTCCCTGGGTGGAGTCAGACGGAGACGCAGTCGGCCATGCGAGCGAACCTGCAGTTCCGACGAACACATTCACCTTGACTTCGTTCTCTCCCTCGTTATATGTGATGAAATCCGGAAGCGTAACCTTACCCGTTATCGTGAACTCCTGGCTCTTTGCGAGCTTGGGGTCGTAAAGCGGATCAGACGTGTTCAGATCCCACTTGACGGGGTACTGATTTGCGAGCACGGCGCCCTTGGGAGCCTCTACCTCGACCATTTTCGGAAGCTGGTCGCCGATATTCTGAATGTCCGTGCCGTTCTCAACAACCACTGTATCCGCAGGGGGAATTATGCGGTAAAGCGGCAGCTTATCAGTTCTGCCGGGGAATGTATACGTTACCGTAAGCGTTCCTGACTCATTCGTAGTGCACTTTGCGAGGATATCATTGACATACGCTGTAGTCTTATTGAAGGCATACATGCTCTTCGGCGTTATCTGAATGCTGACGGAATATGCAGCATTGTAATCTGCCCTGCCGTTGACCACATTTCCCAGCCACGCGACTGCGGAAGTGATGGCAACTCCCTTTGGCGGAGTGCCGCCCTTGTACTTAGCAATAGTATCCAGCATCCCGCCGCCGACAGGAGGCGTTACTTCAAGATAAACCTCGGGAATATTGGTAAGCGACGTAGGCTCAACGGTAATGGTATATTCATAGACCGCGATCGTGCTGGTACGTTTTTTTGCTGAATAAGCCAGCACCTTGATATAGAACGTCCTAGTGTCGCCCTCGTCAACAGAAAGCGGTACGCCGTTAAGGTACTTCTGGCTTGCGTTTCCGCCTATCGGGTCAGGTCCGGTCCTGCTTTCGCTGACGGTATAATAAATGTCGCCCTCAGGCGCAGTGAAATATACCATCAGGTTGTGATCATAGCTTCCTGCGGGGGTATCGTCTCTCGGCTCAGGGGCTTCAAGCTGGTCGGCCGCGCCTATAGTCACCTTGCAGTAAACATTGAACACCGCATTGGTATTGGTGACATAGCTGCCATAGTTCTCAGCCTTAACAGTACCAACTACGGTGAAATCATGACCGTTTATGTCGTTTTCGTTAAAGGTCTTTTTAGGATCTTCGTACGTGAAATTTCCTGCTGAGTTGACCCAGGTTATCGGTACGTTTTCAATGCTTTTTCCGCGGTGGGCAGCCGTACCGGTAAGAATAGTCGCAAATTTTGGCAGCGCCGCAGTAACGGAATTCTTGTTCTGATATACCGGCAGGTCGATGGCAACGCGGTTAGAGGTTCCGTCTGAAATAGCGGAAGCCGGGAACACAGCCTGCTCAGCCTCCGGAAGCCCGGTTTTGGGCAGCTTTACGGTAAGAACGATGTAATCGCCCTCGAATGTCGCTGCAGCCGTCTGAACGCTGGAACCGGTCGCCTCGGTGTAATACTTGAAAGTAACGCTGCTGGCAGCGACATATCCCTTCCCCGGGATGAACTTTATCTTTACATAATATGTAGTGTCATAATCAGCCTCACCGGAAGTGACCTGCTGATTGGTATCCGCATTATACCATTCTACCACGGTCTGGCTGAGATCCACCTGGAACTCGTCAGTTACGCCTACAGCGCCTGAAAGCCAGAGATTGGTGGCAGCAACCGGACTTTTGAGCTGTTTATCCGGTCTGAGCACGATCTGTGTTATATCTGTCGCGGCAAACGCAGTGCTGGCTGCATTTAGCATGCCGCCGAGTGCAGACGGGTCAGTCAGCGAGAACATCAACGCAGCAGCAGTGACTGCAGCCGCGATCTTTTTTCTGATCTTCATACCTATACCTCCGAATGTATCAAGTATATATTATAATTATATCCCATTTTCTTCTATAAGTCAATAGTAAAACGGCAAAAAAGCGTTTTATATAATATCGGCAGAACCATGGAAAAATGAATAACCATGCAAAAGAAATTTCAGCTGCCGGATACCGTAAAAGTCATTTCATCGTCAAAGAAGAACGCCGTCATGCCGCGCTTTTCAAAATAATCGCAGATGAACTGCCGCAATCCGTCGTTTTTCTCATCAAGGTTGAAGTACTGCCCACCACAGCCGTCGTGAAAATGCACATGATCCGGGTAATGCCCGGCGCATGCCGCCTTTAATTCCAGCACCTCGCTGTATTCGAAGATGTGTTTCATCTGATATCCTCCCTGAGTTCACCACAGGCGCTGAGATAACGCCGCACCTCGGTTATATATACGTCGGCAATGTCGCTCAGAATGCTGTGCTTCTTGACGACATAACCTATCTGCATGATGGTGTTGCGGTTGTGCTCGTCCTCGCGGAACGGCACTGCGCGGTATTCACTGCCGTTAAGTTCCTCGCAGATTATTCCTGAACAGAGCGTGTAGCCGTTCAGACCCACCATAAGATTAAGCTGGGTAGCGCGGTCGGTGCTCCTGATTATCCTAGGGTAGTCGTTGTCGGTGAGTATCTCTTCCGCCAGGAAGCCGGTCGCGCCCTCTCCCTGCTCAAACACAAGGCAGGGGTAATCCGCAAGCTGCTCCAGCCCTATGGACTTCTCGCCTGCAAGCGGGTGGTTCTTCCAGAGGTAAACGTAAGCGCGGCAGTCGATAAGCGGAACGAATTCAAGTTCCAGGTCGTGCAGCATTTTCCCTATCACCTTGCGGTTGTAGTCGCACTGATATATTATGCCCACCTCGCTGCGAAATCCACCAACGTCCCTAAGTACGTCCATGGTGCGTGTTTCCCTTATAGCGAACTCGAAATTCAGCGTACCGAAGTTCTTCACCATCTCAACGAACGCCTTTACCGCAAAGGAATAATGCTGCGTTGAAACGCCGAACCTCCGCTTTGCGCTGCCGCCTGCCCCGTATTTCTGCGTCAGCAGCTCGTACTGCTGATAGACCTGCCGCACATACATCAGGAAATCAGCGCCCTCGGGGGTGACGGTAATGCCGCGGCTGCTGCGTGCAAACACCTGAATGCCTATCTCCTTTTCGAGTTCCCGCATGGAACTGGTGAGCGACGGCTGGGAAATAAAAAGCTGTTCCGCAGCCTTGTTCATAGAGCCTTCTTCGGCTATTGCAAGGACGTATTTCATCTGTTGGAGCGTCATGACAGCAAACCTCATTTCGTTTTTCTGTATGATAGTATTATACTACAATTACCGCTTGCATGTCAACCGGTTTTATATCAATAAGCGCGGTTATAGATGCAGATTATAAGAAACAGCCACTCTTACGAATGGCTGCAGTTTTTATGCTCCAAATAGTTCATACGGTGGATTTTTGCCCGAATACGGTATCTCAGCAAAACCGTTCCCCATAGCGCACTGAATAAGCTTCTTGGTGAGGTCCGGCACATCTTCGCGGGCAAGCGCTTCGTTCACGTCAAGCCAAATTGCCTCGCTGTTCTCGTCATGGTCAGACTGCGCCTCCCCGGAAACATACTCCGCGCGGAAAGCCGCGTACCAGTCTTTGGTGTTGAACCGCATTCCGATGAGTTCTTTCGGTTCTATAAGCACCCCGGTTTCTTCAAGGTATTCACGCACAAGCGCTTCACGGGGCATCTCACCGTGATTAAGGTACCCACCTGGGACTATCAGCATTCCCCTGCCCGCGCCGTAGGTGTGCCGGGCAAGAAGCACCTTTCCGTCCTTTATCACAACAGCCGTTACCGACTGGCTCCAGTTTGTATTTCCGTTTTCCATATCAATGCTCTAGTTCCGGCTGCGTGCGGCGCAGCTTCTTGGTGTACCAGATGAAATATACAAGGTTCAGTATTATGCCGAATATAGTCGCAGACGGTGCCGCAAGCCCTATCATCGTAAGGCTGGCGTCCGGCTGTATACTCATGTAATATGACATCGGCAGACGTACAAGAAATGTCTGTGAAAGTCCCTGTATCATAACGAAAAGCGTCTGGCTGTGCCCGTTGAAATAACCGATGAAGCTGAAAAGCACACTGGTGACTATCGGCTCCAGCGAAAATCCCAGCAGATACGCCGCGGACTGCTCTATGTAAGCAGGCTCCGGGGTAAATATCATGGACATGTAATTCCCCGCAAACACAGTCGCAAGAGAAATGACAACGCCGACGGAACAGCCTATCGCCATTCCGCAGAGCATTGTGCGGCGTGCGCGTTTTTCCTTGCCGGCGCCGAAATTCTGCGCAACAAAGCTTGCCAGCGACTGCATCAGCGACGACGGGACCAGCATTATGAACGCCACAAGCTTGCACGCAACGCCATATCCCGAGGACTGCGCGATACCCAGCTTGTTGATGAACGCGCACAGCGCCAGGAACGAAAGCTGCGTAAGAAGTTCCTGAACAGCGATAGGGGCGCCTACCCTGATTATCCTCGGAACTTCCTCGTTAAAGCGGATATCTTCCTTTTTCAGCGTAAACGGCAGCTTCTGCTTTCTTATTATGACGATCGAAAGAGCCACGCTGACTGCCTGCGCAAGCACCGTAGCAAGCGCCGCGCCGGCTACATTCATCTTGAAAACTGCCACAAAAAGCAGGTCGCCGATAATATTCACCACGCACGCGATGCCAACGAATATCAGCGGAAGTTTGGAATTGCCAAGTCCCCTGAAAACACTGCTGATGAAGTTGTACGCCATGATGAACAGAATTCCGCCACCGCATATCATGACATACGTCACGGTGGAGTCAAGCGCTTCCACGGGCGCCTGCATGAGCTGCGCCAGCTGCCGCGCGAAAATCAGCATGACTGCGGTTATAACAAGGCTAAGTACGACAAAAAAGCATATTGCGCCTCCGATAACTTTGCCCAGGCGCTCCGGCTTCTTCTCGCCAAGATACCTGCCCATGAGTATCGTCACGCCCATTGTAAAGCCCGCCGCCGTGAATGTCACCATGTTAACAAGGTTGCTTCCTGTGGAAACTGCCGAAATACCCTCGTTAGTTCCGAACTGACCAACGACCAGGATATCCACTGCGCCGTACATTGCCTGAAGTACCAGTGCGCCAAGTATCGGCAGCATGAATTTTATCAGTTTTGGGAATATCCGTCCCTCGGTAAAATCACTTGCTGTGCTCATAAAAAACCTCCTTTTTTGCATAACACATTGGTATTATAACACAAAAACGAAGGTAATTCTATATGCATTCTGCCAAAACTAGCGCGCTGCCGCAACATACTTTTTGGACTTGCGAAAATAGCCGCATTTCTCGTAAAACCCGCATAATGGTTCCTCGCAGACTATCTGCACCTCACCCGGGAGCGCCGCGCTCACCTGCCGCACCAGCGCGCCTGCAATGCCCTGCCGTTCGAATTCCCGCAGGACGCTGACCTGCGATATCAGCGCTTCACCGTTGATGTCATGCTGAACAACCAGCGCCGCCCTGCCATCGGAAAAGCACCTTGCAACTCCGTGCCTCACCCTGTGCGACATGTCCAGATACCACGGCTCAAAGGGAATATCGAACCTGCTGCCGATGATGCTCCAGGCTTCCGACGGGGAGCACTCCTGCGGTAATTCACTCTGCTTCGCGCCGTCGTAGACCATCAGCTGTACCTGCGTGAATTCCGCAGGTAGCAGCGGTCTGAGCAGTTCGCCCATTTTTTCAGAGCAGAACAGGTCGGTGAAGCCATGCATCCGCAGAAATTCCGCGATTTCCTCAGCGTCCGCGCCGGGCTGCTCCGCTATGACGAATGAACCGTCCAGCGCCGCAAGGTAAGTCCCCCCGTGCCGGAAAAAGCGGCAGAAATCATACCCGCAGCCGTAAGCATTGAACAACGCGCGTATCTTCTGCGCTTCCGTCCCGCTTTGCAGCAGCAGCTCAAGCTGCTCCGGAGAATGAATGCACTCTATCAAAGCTCTGCGAATGCGGCAAGGGCAGCAGCTGCAAGCTTCGCAGTCGCTTCAATGTCGCTCTCCTTTGCAACGCACGCCGGTGAGTGCAGATATCTTGTAGGCACAGAAAGCGCGCAGGTACGCACTCCACCGCGGCTGACGTGGATTGCACCGCTGTCGTTTCCTCCCGCGATGAGCGTTTTGGTCTGGTTCGCGATACCAAATTCATCAGCGGTGTTTCGTGCCAGCTGATAAAGTTCGCGGTCGTATATTGTTGCGCGGTCCATGAACGACACAACGCAGCCCTTTCCAAGCTCGCACACCCGCTTATCCCCGGAAGAACCGGAAATATCGCACGCTGTCGTGGTTTCAAGAACTATCGCGATGTCAGGCTCTATCGTGAACGCAGCAGCCTTTGCGCCGCGGGTGCCTATTTCCTCCTGCACCGTGAATGCATACCATGCGTCGTATTCAGGGTCGCCGTTTATCATATCCATCATTATCAGGCAGCCGGCGCGGTCGTCGATTGCCTTGCTCTTGACGAACCCATCTCCGAAGCGGAATGCGTCGCTGTCGAAAACTGCGCAGTCGCCGCGCTTCACGCGCTTTTCAGCTTCTTCACGCGTAGAAGCGCCGATATCTATCAGCATGTCGGAGAAATCGGGCGCTTTCTTGCGTTCATCAGCGCTCTGCTGGTGGACTGCCTTTGTGCCCACAACTCCGAGGGTCCCGTTTTTGAAACGCAGCGCCCTGCCAAGCACAACTCTCGGGTCGATGCCGCCGACAGCGCCAAACCGCAGAAATCCGTCATCGGTAACGTCAGTCACCATAAAACCGACTTCGTCCATGTGCGCAGCGATCATAATGCGGTTCTTAGGCGTCTTTCTGCCCTTCTTGAATACAAGCAGGTTTCCGAGCGGGTCAACAGTCATTTCATCTGCCGCGATATGCGACATGATGTATTCGCGGACTGCGCTTTCATCTCCGGAAGTTCCGTCGAGCGCGCATATTTCAAGCAGTCTGTCAGTCATTTGTGTCACCTCCGGCATATGCAGCGATAAGTCTCGCGGTGCTATCGATATCGCAGAGTTTCACCGTTTCAACGGGCGTGTGCATGTACCTTATCGGTATTGAAAGCGTGCAGCACTTCACGCCCTTTCCGCTTACTGCGATGCTGTCGGCATTCGTACCGGTGGAAGACGGCATAACTTCTATTGTAAAGGGGATGCCGCAGCGCTCCGCAGTTTCTCTGAGGACGTTCGTCATGCCACGGTCAAGCGCTGCCGAAACGCCTATCATAACGCCGCTGCCAAGCAGCGCCGTGTCGTATTCATTGCTGTCCGGGGTCCTGCCGAACGAAACGTCGACAACAAGCGCCTCGTCCGGCTGAATGCTGAATGCAGCCGGCTTTACGCCGCGCTCGCCGGTTTCTTCCTGCGCGGAAAAGCACACCGCGATATCGTATTTGAGCCTGGACATGTCCATCATTTCCAGCGCTGCGAGAATAGCGCACACGCCGCTCCTGTCGTCAATGGAGGGCGCTGAAACAGTCCCGTCGGAAAGCGTGCGGAATGCGGAATTCACAGTCACGCGGTCGCCTGGGAGCACGGCTTTTTCAGCCTGTTCCTTTGACATTCCGATATCCACTGAGAGTTCCCCGACCTCAGCCACTTTGGTATGGTCGCTGGATACGTGCGGAGGGAGCGTGGATATCACGCCCCGGATTTCCTCGTTGCCGTGTACTGTCACGCTCTGCGCAAGCATTATCTTCATGTCAGGACCACCGCAGCTGCCGATTTTCAGCGAACCGTCGCTGTTTATACAGGTGACTATAAACCCTATCTGGTCGATGTGCGCGTCCAGCATGAGCGTTTTCGCCCCTGGAACGCCGCACCTGACCAGACCGACAACATTGCCGGAATGGTCGATATGGGCGTCTGGAGCGTACTTTTTAAGCCCTGAAAGCGCGATCTCAGCCGCATTCCTTTCCAGCCCGGAAACGCCAGTTGCGTCTGTAAGTTCCTTTAAAGTTTCAAGTATATCCAATCCGTATCATTCCTTTACTTAAGAAAATCGCTGGCAGCGCCGCTCACATTGAAGCTGTAACCCGCGGAGTTCAGCAGTTCCAGCTTGTATTCAACTATCTCGGGCATTACGCCAAGTTCATACGCAGCCTGATTGATATCCACAGCGTATTCCAGCACGGAAAGCGCCTCACGGTCGGTTATCAGTATCTCGGCCGCGAAAAGATTTGCCTCGCGCTCGGTCTTGTTGTTGGCAAGGAACAGGCTGTTCTCCCGTATACCACCGGCAGAAAGCTCACGGTGAAGCATATCGTGTCCGAACTCGTGAGCGCAGACCGTCCTTGCAACGATATCGTCCAATGACTGGTTCACTATAATGTACCTGCTGCCGTTCTCGCACAGGTAAAAACCTTTCAGCGAACCCAGTTCCCGGAACCACACGTTGGCGCCGGAGTTGGCAGCGGTCTCAAAAATATCCCTGCCGCCGTACTTTTTTCGCAGCTGGTCCGCTTTCTGCTTTATCCTGTTCATGTATCGTCACTTGTCCGATTTGCCGTGGTTCCTGCGGGAATCCTCATAGATATCCCACAGGCAGCGGAAAAGCGCTTCCTTGTCGTCCTCGTTCAGCGCGTTGCCCGCAAAAAGCCCCCGGGACTGCGCCAGGAACTGCGCCGCCTGCGCCTTGTCCGCGTCGCTCGCGCATACCTTTTTAATAAAGCGCTCCTCGATGGTCAGTTCAAGTTCCTGCTTATCGTCTTTGAGGAATTCCGGCGTAAGCTGGAGCTGCTCCGCAATTTTGTTAAGTGTATCGGCGCGCGGCTTGCGGGTGCCGTTCATATAGTTTGCAAAAGCACGGTAAGTCACGCCGACGCTGTGCGCAAAGTCGGTCTTGCGGATACGCTTTCTGCTGAGCATTATCTCGATCTTTTCATTCATTTTCATGGTGTATACCTCCATATTTCATGCCAGGCTTATCCGTAACATGTTCATAATAATATTATAAACATGAACGCAGGTTTTGTCAAGAGGTATTTTCAATATATTAATATTCACGCCATTGTATATTATTCAACGCAAATTCACGCGTTACAGCCAGAATTCCGCTTTAATCCGTATTTATTATATATATCAGCGTCAAAATATTCAAAAAATTTTGAAAAATATGCATATTATTCACCCGTTGGTATTTTACTACTTGACAAAAGACAGAAAAAGAGTATAATAAAGATTGTAAAAAATAAATCACCCATGAAAAGGAGATAAAAAATCATGGCTAAAGAAATCAAGAAGATCGTTCTGGCATATTCCGGCGGTCTGGACACATCTATCATCATTCCCTGGCTGCACGAGAATTATCCCGGCTGCGAAGTTATCTGCGTTGCAGGCAACGTTGGTCAGGATTCCGAGATCGTAGGTCTTGAAGAGAGAGCAAAGAAGACCGGCGCTTCCAAGCTTTACATCGAGGATATCCAGGATGAATTCGTAAACGACTTCATCTTCCCGACTCTGAAGGCTGGCGCTAAGTACGAGGGCTACCTGCTCGGCACTTCCTTCGCACGTCCTCCTATCGCAAAGCGCATCGTTGAGATCGCACGCAAGGAAGGCGCTGACGCTATCTGCCACGGCTGCACCGGTAAGGGCAACGACCAGGTACGTTTCGAGCTGACTATCAAGGCACTCGCACCTGAGATGCAGATCATCGCTCCCTGGAGAATCTGGAACATCAAGTCCCGTGAGCAGGAGATCGAATATGCAGAGGCTCACAACGTTCCGATAAAGATCACACGTGAGACCAACTACTCCAAGGATATGAACCTGTGGCACCTGTCCCACGAGGGTCTTGACCTTGAGGATCCGGCTAACGAGCCGCAGTACAACAAGCCCGGCTTCCTGGAACTCGGCGTATCTCCCGAGCAGGCTCCCGACAAGGCTACATATGTTACTATCCACTTCGAAAAGGGTATTCCTACCGCGCTCAACGGCGAGAAGATGGACGGCGTAAAGCTCATCAAGGCTCTGAACAAGCTCGGCGGCGAAAACGGCATCGGTCTGTACGATGTTGTTGAGAACCGTCTGGTAGGTATGAAGTCCAGAGGCGTATACGAAACTCCTGGCGGAACTATCCTCTACCACGCACACGAGGTTCTGGAGACAATCTGCCTCGATAAGGAGACCCAGCACTACAAGGCTGGTCTGGCTCAGAAGTACGCAGACATCGTGTACAACGGTCAGTGGTACACTCCCCTGCGCGAGGCTATGGACGCTTTCGTTGACAAGACCCAGGAGACCTGCACCGGCGACGTTAAGCTGAAGCTCTATAAGGGCAACATCATCAACGCTGGCGTAACCTCTCCGTTCACACTTTACAGCAAGGACTTCGCTTCCTTCGACGAGGACGACGTTTACGACCAGAAGGATGCCGCAGGCTTCATCAACCTGTTCGGTCTGCCTATCCACGTAAAGGCACTCCTCGACGCTGAAAGAAACAAGAAGTAATATATCTGGAATAAGATCAGGAGCGGGAAGCTCGACTTTCCGCTCTTTGATCTTTTATTTTACAAGGATCACAAATAGAAAAAAGAGGTAGTTTTATGGCAGAAATGATGTGGGCAGGACGTTCCTCCCAGGGTGTAGACAGCAGAGTGAACGCGTTCAATTCATCTATCGCGTTTGACGGAAGAATGTACAAACAGGATATCCAGGGCAGCATCGCGCATGCCACAATGCTCGGCGAACAGGGCATAATCAGCATGAGCGACAGCCTGGAGCTTATCGGTGGTCTGAAAGAGATCCTCGCAGATATCGAAAGCGGCAAGCTGCAGTTCGACATGACTGCAGAAGATATCCACATGTTCATCGAAGCGGAACTCACGAAGCGCCTTGGCGACGTAGGCAAGCGCCTGCACACTTCCCGTTCCAGGAACGACCAGGTGGCTCTTGATATCAGGCTGTACCTGCGCGACGCAATAAAGGAACTCCGCGGACTGGTAGTTTCGCTGGTAAAGGTCCTCTGCAATATCGCAGACGAAAACACCGAAACCATCATGCCGGGTTATACGCATCTCCAGCGCGCCCAGCCCATCACATTCGGTCATCACATGATGGCGTACGCTCAGATGCTTCTCCGCGATATCGAGAGATTTGACGACACCCTGCGCCGCATGAATGTTTCCCCTCTCGGCAGCTGCGCGCTTGCCGGAACTACCTACCACATAAACCGCGACCGCACCGCAGAACTCCTCGGAATGTCCGCGCCGATGGTGAATTCGCTTGACGGCGTTTCCGACCGTGATTTCTGCATTGAACTCGCGAGCGCGATATCCATCTGCATGATGCATCTTTCCCGCTTCTCTGAGGAAATAATCATGTGGTGCAGCTGGGAGTTCAAGTTCATTGAACTTTCCGACCGTTTTTCCACCGGTTCAAGCATCATGCCGCAGAAGAAGAACCCCGACGTCACCGAACTTATCCGCGGAAAGACAGCCCGCGTTATCGGTGACAACATGACTCTCCTTGCAATGATGAAGGGACTTCCCCTTGCATACAACAAGGACATGCAGGAGGACAAGGAAGCCATTTTCGACGCAGTTGACAATCTCAAACTGTGCCTTACAACATTTATCCCCATGCTCGAAACAATGACGCTCTACAAGGACAACATGCGCCGTGCAGCCGCAAAGGGCTTCATCAACGCAACGGACTGCGCAGACTACCTTGTTAAAAAGGGAATGCCGTTCCGCACCGCATACAAGATAACAGGCGGTCTGGTCGCACATTGTATCGAACTCGGCACCACCCTTGAGGAACTCCCGCTCGCCGATTATCAGAAGCAGAGCGAGCTGTTCACCGAGGACGTTTATGAGGCTATCAGCCTTGACACCTGCGTAAAGGAGCGCAAATCCTTCGGTGGACCCGCGCCCGAAAGCGTAAAGACGCAGATAGAACTCACCAGAAAGAAACTGGAGGAACTTTGCAATGGTTAAGGTTTACATCGACGGTCAGGAGGGCACCACCGGATTAAAGATACTGGAGCGCTTCAAGAACCGGAACGACATAGAATTACTTCGCATCGACGAGGACAAGCGCAAGGACCCCGAGGAGCGCAGGAAGCTCATTCACAGCGCGGATTTCACGTTTCTCTGCCTGCCGGACGCCGCCGCTAAGGAAGCAGTCGCGCTCGCCGAGGGAAGCAGCACCCGCATCATAGACGCTTCCACCGCGCACAGAACAAATCCCGACTGGGCATACGGCTTCCCGGAGCTTGGCGCTGATTTCCGCGAGAAGATAGCAAATTCCGCAAGGACTGCAGTCCCCGGCTGCTATGCGAGCGGATTTGTTTCCATGGTTTATCCGCTGGTCAAGCTGGGAATCCTCCCGAAAGACTACCCCGTCAGCGTTCACGCTGTTTCGGGCTACAGCGGCGCGGGCAAGAAGGCAATCGCGGTCTATGAGAGCGACGACCGCCCCGCTGGTTTCGACAGCCCGCGTCAGTACGCGCTGACGCAGCAGCACAAGCACCTCCCCGAAATGCAGAAGATATGCGGTCTTGACTACGCGCCCGCGTTCAACCCGCTGGTCTGCGACTATTTCAGCGGAATGGTGGTTTCGCTGCCGCTGCACACAAGGCTCCTCACAAAGAAGTACAACGCGGACGATATCCGCAAGGCGCTCGCTGAATACTACGCAGGTGCGAACTTCGTAAAGGTTATGCCCGAGGGCGACCCGCAGGACGGCTTCATCAGCGCAAACGACCTCAGCGGCACCAATATGATGCAGCTTTTCGTAAACGGAAACGACGACAGACTTATCCTCTGCTCAAGACTTGATAACTTAGGAAAGGGAGCAAGCGGCGCGGCAGTACAGTGCCTAAACATCATGATGGGCATTGACGAGACCACCGGGCTTCTCTGAGGTGAAATAAAATGGTTAAATTTGAAGGATACGAATTCGTAGACGGCGGCGTTTGCGCTGCCGAGGGCTTCACTGCCGCAGGCGTTATCGCAGGAATAAAGGCTGGCAACACCACCAAGCGCGACCTTGCGATGATCTATTGCGCTGAGCGCTGCAAGGCAGCCGCGCTCTATACTACCAACAAGGTAAAGGGCGCGCCGATATACGTAACAAAAAAGCACCTTGAGGACGGTTACGCGCAGGCAGTCATCGTTAACTCCGGCAACGCGAATACGTGCAACGAAAACGGCATTGAGATCGCAGAGCAGATGTGCGAACTCACCGCAGAAGCCCTGGATATCGACGCGAACGATGTGCTTGTAGGCTCTACCGGCGTTATCGGTCAGCCGCTTTCCATCAAGCCGATAAAGGCGCGCATTCCCACCCTCGCAAAGGAGCTTTCCCCCAAGAAGAGCGGTGACGCATGCGAAGCTATCATGACCACCGATACCCGCAAGAAAGAACTTGCAGTGGAATTCGAGATCGAAGGCAGGAAGTGCCATGTCGGCGGTATCTCCAAGGGCAGCGGAATGATCGCGCCCAACATGGCTACAATGCTGGGCTTCATCACAACTGACGTTGCTATCTGCCACGAACTGCTGGAAAAGGCGCTGCGCAAGGTGAACCAGCTGACCTACAGCATGGTGAGCGTTGACGGAGACACCTCCACAAACGACACGCTGATACTCATGAGCAGCGGTCTTGCAAAGAACCCCGAAATCACCGCTGAGGACAAGAACTACGAGAAGTTCGAAAACGCGCTGTACGCCGTTATGATGAACCTCGCACGCGAGACCGCGCGCGACGGCGAGGGCGCCACAAAACTGCTTGAATGCATCGTTAAGGGAGCACCGGACGAGAACACCGCAAAGGTCGTTGCCAAGTCCGTTATTTCTTCCAGCCTGGTAAAGGCTGCGATGTTCGCTGCCGACGCAAACTGGGGCAGAATTCTCTGCGCTATCGGTTACGCAAAGGCTGATTTCGACATCTCCAAGATTTCTGTGGAACTCGCGAGCGAAAAGGGCAAGATCACGGTATGCACCAACGGCGCGGGCATCAGCTTCTCTGAGGAAGATGCAAAGAAGATACTCTCAGAGGAAGAAATCAAGGTGCTCGTTGACCTGCACTGCGGCGAGGGAGAAGCCATTGCATGGGGCTGCGACCTTACGTTTGAATATGTAAAGATAAACGCGGAATACCGTACATAAAAAAGGAGCAAAGGAAATGCAGATAGACTACGACATACGGGCGAACGCGCTTGTTGAGGCGCTCCCCTACTTACAGGAATACAACGACAAGGTAGTCGTCGTTAAATATGGCGGTAACGCCATGACCAACGAAACACTCAAACAGGCAGTCATGCAGGATATCGTGCTGCTGTCGCTGGTGGGAATAAAGGTTGTCCTGGTGCACGGCGGCGGTCCTGAGATCAACGCCATGCTCAAGAAGATCAACAAGGCAAGCGAGTTCGTCAACGGTCTGCGCTACACCGACGAGGAAACCATCGACATCGTTCAGATGGTGCTTGCCGGCAAGGTCAACAAGGACCTTGTACAGCTGCTGGAGCGCGCAGGCGGCAAGGCAATGGGGCTCTGCGGTCTTGACGGAAACCTCATCAAGGCAAAGCAGCTCAACCCCGATCTCGGTTACGTCGGCGATATCACGGAAATTCACCCGGACGTTATCAACACCGCTCTCAACAACGGTTATATTCCGGTGGTTTCCACTGTGGCGTCCGGAGAAAACGGCGAGGTATACAACATTAACGCAGATACCGCAGCTGCACGCATTGCAGCTGAGATGGGCGCTGCTAACCTCATTCTGCTGACAGATATCAAGGGACTTCTCGAGGACAAGGACGACGACAATACCCTTATCAGGGTCGTTGGCGTCAGCGAAGTTCCCTATCTTAAGAACCAGGGTATAATTTCCGGCGGCATGATACCGAAAATCGACTGCTGCGTTGAAGCAGTGCGCCGCGGAGTTAAAAAGACCAACATCATCGACGGACGTATTCCGCATTCTATCCTTATCGAACTGCTGACCGATATCGGCGCAGGTACGATGATCATTCCGTAAGAGGTGATTTTAAATGAGCACGATTGAACAGTTCAACAAATACATAATGCCCTCCTACGGCAGATACGACCTGGTTCTCGACAAGGGCGAGGGACGTCAGGCAGTCGATGAAAACGGCAAGGAATACATAGATTTCGGCAGCGGCATCGGCACCAATTCCCTCGGCTACTGCAACGAGGACTGGGTAAAGGCAGTATGCGACCAGGCGCACAAGATACAGCATACGTCCAATTACTACTACACAAAGGTTCAGGCTGATTTCGCAAAGGCTCTCTGCGAGACCGCAGGCTACACCGATATGTTCTTCGGTAACTCCGGCGCGGAAGCAAACGAATGCGCCATCAAAATCGCGCGTAAGTACAGCTTCGATAAGTACGGCAAGGGGCGCCACAACATCATTACTCTGGTGAACAGCTTCCACGGCAGGACGCTCTGCACTCTGTCCGCGACCGGGCAGGAAGTTTTCCACAATTATTTCTTCCCGTTCGTTGAAGGTTTCATCAATGTTGAAGCCAACAACATCGAGGATCTCCGCGCTAAGCTTGACGACACCGTATGCGCTGTAATGTTCGAGTACATCCAGGGCGAGGGCGGCGTTATGGCTCTCCAGCAGGATTTCGTGGACGAGATTTTCAGACTCTGCGCAGAAAAGGACGTTCTCACCATTGCGGACGAGGTTCAGACCGGCGTCGGCAGAACTGGTAAGTTCCTTGCAGGCGACAATTTCGGCAAGAAAGCCGACCTCACCACTCTCGCAAAGGGACTTGCAGGCGGCGTACCGATAGGCGTGTGCCTTTCCGGCGAGAAGTGCGCGAAAGTCCTCACCCCTGGGACCCACGGTTCCACATTCGGCGGAAATCCGATTTCCTGCGCAGGCGGTCTTGCCGTGCTGAACACCGTGAACAAGCCCGGCTTCCTGGACGAAGTCGCTAAGAAGGGCGACTATTTCCGCAAGAAACTCATGACCTCACCGGAAGTCGCTTCCGTTTCCGGCATCGGCATGATGATAGGCATTGAGCTGAAAACCAAGAAAGCAGGCGACGTCTGCAAGGCAGCGCTCGATAAGGGACTGCTCCTGCTCACCGCAAAGACAAAGGTTCGTCTGCTCCCTCCCCTCACCATTACTTACGAGGAGATAGACAAGGGACTTGATATCCTGCTTTCTATTCTCAACGCATGAGCGCTGCATTCCGGCTGATAACCCCCAGGGATTACGATGAGCTCTTCGCACTGTGGAGCAGCATTCCCGGCATGGGCATGCGCAGCCTTGACGATAGCTGCGAGGGTATAACAAAGTTCCTGCGGCGCAATCCAGACACCTGCTTTGCTGCGGTTGACGGAAAGATAATAGGGTGCATACTCTGCGGAAACGATGGCAGACGAGGATATATCTACCACGCCTGCGTACTTCCGGAATACCGTGGGCAGGGCGTAGGCTCTGAGCTGGTGCGGCTTTGCTGTGAAGCGCTGAAAGCCGAGGGAATAAAGAAATGTGCTCTTGTGTGCTATTCCTCAAATGATCTCGGGAACAAATTCTGGCAGTCGAAACAGTGGGAACTGCGTACCGATCTTACTTACTACAACATGTCACTTGACGAAAATAACATCTGACGAAAGGATAAAACTATGAAGCATTTATTAAAGCTGATGGATCTCAGCACCGAAGAGATCATCGATATTCTTAACCTTGCCGACCAGCTCAAGTACGAGCAGAAGCACGGCATTCCCCACCCGTTGCTCAAGGGGCAGACCCTGGGTATGATATTCCAGAAGTCCTCCACAAGAACACGTGTTTCCTTTGAAACCGGTATGTATCAGCTTGGCGGTCAGGCGCTTTTCCTCTCCTCCCGCGATCTCCAGATAGGACGCGGCGAGCCGGTTCAGGATACCGCACGCGTTCTGTCCCGCTACCTCAGCGGCATCATGATACGTACATTTGAGCAGAAGGAAGTCGAGGATCTTGCTGAATACGGTTCCATTCCGATAATCAACGGTCTGACTGACTACTGCCACCCCTGCCAGGTTCTCGCTGATCTCCAGACCGTACGCGAATACAAGAACAAGCTCGACGGACTGAAGTTCTGCTACATCGGCGACGGCAACAACATGGCAAACTCCCTGACTGTAGGCGCACTCAAGGTTGGCATGAGCGTATCACTGGGCTGCCCCGAGGGCTACTACCCCGACCAGACTATCATTGACTTCGCTAAGCAGTACCCCGGAAAGTTCCAGATCGTGAACGACCCTGTTCAGGCTGCAGCAGACGCTGACGTGCTTTACACCGACGTATGGGCTTCCATGGGTCAGGAGGGCGAAGCCGAGAAGCGCAGGCAGATATTCAAGGGCTACCAGATCAACGACGCTGTAATGGCTTCTGCAAAGTCCGATGCAATGGTAATGCACTGCCTGCCCGCACACCGCGAGGAAGAGATTACCGCAAAGGTATTCGAACAGCATGCAAATGAGATATTCGACGAGGCCGAGAACAGACTTCATGCGCAGAAGGCTGTTATGGTACGCCTTATGGCTCCCGACGCGTAATTCCTAATAAAATCTTGACCGGGTGGTTTTCCACCCGGTCTTTTTTTATTCGATTTCTCAAATCAAATCATAATCCAACATCTGCCCTCATACTATGTACAGAAAAAACTATTCTGGAGGTACAAAATGACAGAGTATCTGCCTGAGGGCTACTTATTCACAACCGCTGAAAACCGCTCCTGCCTCGCGACATTCTATTCGCTCAGCGAATGCATGTCCACCGGCAGGATAATCGAAGCGCCGTGCATGATCTGCAACAGCCGCCACGACCTCATCGTTGACCTTGGCTGCATGCGCGGCATAATCCCGCGGGAAGAGGGCGCGATCGGTATCGTCGAGGGAACCACCAAGGATATCGCGCTCATCTCACGGGTGAACAAGCCGGTGTCGTTCATCGTGACTGACTTCCGCAGGGACGAGCGCGGGGAACTTTACGCCGTGCTTTCGCGCCGTGCCGCGCAGGTCAAGTGCATGGAAAACTATCTGAGCCGGCTTACCCCCGGTGATATCATTCCCGCAAGGGTAACGCACCTTGAACCGTTCGGCTGCTTTGTTGACATCGGCTGCGGAATTCCGTCGCTTATTCCTATTGACATGATATCAGTGTCGCGCATCACACATCCGCAGGACCGTTTCCACGTCGGGCAGAACATATTCGCTGTGGTGAAATCCCTGGATAACGGCAGGATATGCCTTACGCACAAGGAACTTCTCGGCACCTGGGAAGAAAACGCTTCCATGTTTGAAGCCGGCGAAACCGTCACGGGCATCGTGCGTTCCATAGAGGACTACGGCGTATTTGTGGAGCTCACGCCAAACCTCGCGGGTCTTGCGGAATTACGCCCCGACGTCACGGTGAACAGCTGCGCCAGCGTCTACATAAAGGCTATAATCCCGGAGAAGATGAAAATAAAGCTCATCATCGTGAACACATCGGAAAACGCATTCCACGATAATGAGCTGAAATATTTCAAGACGAGCGGTCACATCGACAGCTGGGTGTATTCCGGAGATAACACGGCAAAAGTGATACAGACTACTTTTTAATGCGGCTCCAGTACTCTCTTGCAGCGTTTTCAAGCTTGTTATCGCCGTATTCGTAATACACATGATCCTTTATCGGGTCGGGCAGATACTGCTGCTTCACCCAATGATTAGGATAATCATGCGGGTACAGATAGTGCTGCCCCCTGACTGCCGCGCCCTCGCCGTCACAGTGGACATTCTGAAGCTGCCGCGGGAATTCATATGCAGCGCCATTGCTGATATCCTCAAACGCAGCCGCTATGGCCTTATATGCGCTGTTGGACTTCGGCGCAGTCGCAAGCAGAATTACAGCTTCTGCAAGGGGAATGCGCGCTTCCGGCAGGCCAAGCTGCATAGCGCTGTCAACGCACGCCTTGACTATAGGCACCGCTTGCGGATAAGCAAGCCCGATATCCTCGCTTGCGATGACCAGAAGCCTGCGCGAAAGCGAAATAATGTCCCCGGCTTCCATAAGACGCGCCGCGTAGTGAAGCGCCGCATTCTCGTCCGAGCCGCGAATGGATTTCTGCAGCGCGGAAAGCAGGTCGTAGTGCTGGTCGCCGTCCCGGTCGTAGCGCATGTTGCTGCGCTGAGTGAGTTCCTGCGCGAGTTCAGGGGTTATCTTTCCGTCAGTGCAGGTCAGCGCGCATAGTTCCACCGTGTTAAGGGATTTCCGCACATCTCCGCCACAGCCGCGGCTGATGTACTTCACCGCTTCATCGTCCAGCTGGTACTCAACGCCGGTTTCTTCGGACATCAGCTTAAATCCCCTGCGGATAGCCTTTTCAAGTTCCTCTGGCTGAACCGGCTTGAACTCAAACACCGTGCTGCGGGAAAGAATCGCATTGTAGACATAGAAATACGGATTTTCCGTCGTGGAAGCGATAAGCGTAATACTGCCGTCCTCGATGTATTCCAGCAGGCTCTGCTGCTGCTTTTTGTTAAGGTACTGTATCTCGTCCAGGTACAGCAGAATTCCGTTAGAGCCAAGGAACGTATCGACTTCCGATACGACGCTCTTTATGTCCCCGGTGGAAGCGGATGTGCCGTTGAGTTTGTGAAGCCGCATGTTCGCGGACTCCGCAATGATTCGCGCGACTGTGGTCTTTCCCACCCCGGAGGGACCGTAAAATATCATATTAGGAATTCGTCCGCTCTCGATTATCTTCGAAAGCGGACGGTTTTTTCCGATCAGATGTGACTGTCCCACCACGTCGTCTAACGTGGCAGGACGTATTCTGTCAGCTAAAGGCATATCACAGACCTCTGTGCTCTCTGAGCAGCGCCTTGATCTTCTCGTGCGGGTCGATAACGTTGCTGATGGAAGTGTCGTGGTTGATGGAAGCGATGAAGTACGCGAGGTACTTGGAAACGTCAACTTCCTTGAACCACGGACGGGACAGCAACTCAGGTGTACGATAAGTCAGGTTTGTGCCGAATACACCGTGGATAAGTCCCTTTTCATAAGCTTCGTCGAACTGCTTAAGCCCCTTTGTGAATATCGGGTAGGTCGCATACGCGAACATTCTCTTAGCCTTGCGTGCCTTGAGTTCCTTAGCGATATCCAGCATGGACTCACCGGAAGAGATGATGTCGTCTGCAACGAAAACGTCCTTGCCCTCAACAGAGGAACCAAGGTACTCATGAGCGACGATAGGATTACGTCCGTCAACGATAACGGAGTAATCGCGGCGCTTGTAGAACATGCCCATGTCAACGCTCATAACGGAAGCGTAGAACATGTTTCTCTGGAGCGCGCCCTCGTCCGGGCTTACAACCATGAAGTGATCCTTATCAATGATGAGGTCGGGGAAATCCTTGAACATTGCCTTGAGAACCTGGTAGGACGGCATAACGTTATCGAAGCCCATCAGCGGAACTGCGTTGCATACTCTCGGGTCGTGAGCGTCAACGGTGACAACGTTGGAAACACCCATTCTCTGCATTTCCTGCAGTGCAACTGCGCAGTCCAGGGACTCGCGGTAGCTTCTTCTGTGCTGACGACCGCCGTAAAGAAGCGGCATGATAACGTTGATGCGGTGCGGCTTACCGCTGGCAGCCTGGATTATTCTCATCAGATCCATGTAGTGATCGTCAGGGGACATGCTGTTCTCATGGTCGAAAAGCTTGTACTTGCAGCTGTAGTTTCCTACATCTACAAGGATAAACAGATCCTTACCACGTACGGTGCTCCTGATAAGACCCTTGGCGTCGCCAGACTGGAAACGCGGGCACTGGCACTCGATCATGTAGTCGTCGTGCTCCATGCCGTTTCTGTCAGCCCATCTCTCGAGATAGCTGTTGATCTTTGCGCCCAGCTCCTGTGTACCGTTCATGCAGATAAGTCCGAGGGGAGCTACGGAGTTGAAGTTCTGATATAAAACCTCAGTGTTCTTGACAGTTGTCATTATTTGATCTTCCTTCACTATTTATAGTCTGTTCTAACCGGATACGCTTTATCAGCTCCCCTGCCCTGCGGCAAGGGAGCCTAAATAATTACTCGTACAGGGGGTACTTCGCACAGAGTTCGTTGACCATGGCGCGTACCTTTTCCTTGTTGCCCTCGAAATCCTTGGCGGTGAGGTAGATGCACTCGCCGATAACGCGCATGTCGTCTTCCTTCAGACCTCTTGTGGTGACTGCAGGAGTACCGATACGAACGCCGGAAGTCAGAGCGGGCTTCTGCGGGTCGTTCGGGATCGCGTTCTTGTTTACGGTGATGTAGCACTCGTCGAGGTTGTTCTGGAGATCCTTACCAGTGATGTCGAAAGGACGGAGGTCAACCAGCATCAGGTGGTTGTCAGTGCCGCCGGAAACAAGCTTGAAGCCCTTTTCAAGCAGGGTGTCAGCAAGAACCTTGGCATTCTTTACGATCTGCTCGCCGTAAGCCTTGAACTCGGGCTTGAGCGCCTCGCCGAAGCAAACTGCCTTTGCGGCGATAACGTGCATGAGAGGGCCGCCCTGGGTTCCGGGGAATATCGCAGAGTTGATCTTCTTTGCGATGTACTCGTTGTTTGTGAGGATAAGACCGCCTCTGGGACCTCTCAGTGTCTTATGAGTGGTGGTGGTGACTACATCAGCATAAGGAACGGGGCTGACATGCTGACCTGCAGCTACCAGACCTGCGATATGAGCCATATCCACCATAAGATATGCGCCTACTGCCCTTGCGATGGAAGAGAGCTTTTCAAAATCGATAGTCCTGGGGTAAGCGGAAGCGCCGGCTACGATAAGCTTGGGCTTGTTCTTGTTTGCCAGCTTGTAGAGTTCCTCGTAGTCGATAAATCCTTCGTCGTCAGTGCCATAAGGAACGAAATTGTAGAACTTACCGGAAATGTTGACAGGGGAACCGTGGGTAAGGTGTCCACCGTGAGCAAGGCTCATGCCCATAACAGTGTCGCCCGGCTGGAGAAGCGCCACATAAACCGCAGTGTTAGCCTGTGCGCCGGAATGCGCCTGAACATTCGCGAACTTTGCGCCGAACAGCTTCTTGGCACGCTCTATCGCGATATTCTCGACGATATCAACGTCCTCGCAGCCGCCGTAATAGCGCTTTCCGGGGTAGCCCTCGGCGTACTTGTTTGTGAGGACGCTGCCCATAGCAGCCATCACTGCCGGAGAAACGATGTTCTCGCTGGCGATAAGCTCCAGATTTCTCTTCTGGCGCTTAAGCTCCAGATTCATTGCGTCAGCGACTTCGCTGTCATAATTGCCCAGAAAACCAATGGTGTCCACGATATCATTGTACATTTTCAAAAGCTCCTTTCTGAATAACCGTTAATTTAATTATAACCCAAATTTTAAGCAAATGCAACCGTTTTGCAGTAATTCAATGTATTCGACATGAAAAACCCCGGTTGTGGAAAGATTTTCGGCAAAAAGCCCAAAAGCCGTGTAAAAAACACGGCTCATGCGTTATTTTAGATGTATTCTGCGATCTTGCTTCCCATTTCTGTGCAGGAAAGAAGCTTCATGCCCTCGGACATGATATCGCCTGTTCTGTATCCGTCCTTTATTGCCTGACGGACAGCATTTTCAACCGCGTCAGCTTCCTCGGTCATATCGAAGGAATAACGCAGCATCATTGCAGCGGAAAGGATAGTCGCGATCGGGTTAGCCTTGTTCTGACCCGCAATGTCAGGCGCAGAACCGCCGGACGGCTCGTAAAGTCCGAACCTGGTCTCGTTCATGCTTGCGGAAGGCAGCATTCCGATAGAGCCAGTGATCATGGAAGCCTCGTCGGACAGGATATCGCCGAACATGTTCTCAGTAACCATAACGTCGAACTGCGCAGGGTCCTTTACCAGCTGCATTGCGGAATTATCTACCAGCATATGCTCCAGCTTGACCTCAGGGTAATCCTTTGCAACTTCCTCGACTACCTTTCTCCACAGTCTGGAGCTGTCGAGAACGTTCGCCTTATCAACGCTGGTAACCTTCTTGCGGCGCTTCATCGCAACGCCGAAAGCCTTTATCGCGATACGGCGGATCTCCTTTTCGTTATAGCTGAGGGTATCTACCGCAGTCATAACGCCGTCAACTTCGCTTGTATGGCGCTCGCCGAAGTAAAGACCACCGGTCAGTTCGCGCATGATGAGCATGTCAAAGCCCTTTTCGCTTATTTCCGTCTTGAGCGGGCACGCAGAAGCAAGCTCACTGAAAAGCAGGCAGGGGCGCAGGTTCGCGAACAGTCCCAGGGACTTGCGTATCTTGAGCAGGCCAGCCTCCGGACGGAGATTTGCAGGAAGCTTGTACCACGGGGACTTGGTGGTGTCTCCTCCGATGCTTCCCATAAGAACTGCGTCGGAAGCCTTGCAGCGCTCGATAGTCTCGTCGGTCAGCGGAACTCCGTTGGCGTCGATGGAACAGCCGCCCATCAGCAGCTGCTCGTAGTTAAACTTGTGCCCGTACTTTGCTGCGACCCTGTCCAGCACCTTCATAGCCTCGGTGACTATTTCGGGGCCGATTCCGTCGCCCTTTATAACTGCGATATTCTTTTCCATGGAATACACCTTTCTAATATATGTCGATTTTAAGACGCGCTTCTCCGTTGCGCCGCCTGCCGTCCGGCTTGAAGCCGAACGCGGTGAAGAACTCCATAGCAGCGCCGTTGTTATCGCTCACCCAAAGATAAGCTGTCCTGATATGCAGCGAACGCATGTTTCGCAGCGAGTGCGCCAGCAGCTTCTTGCCAAGACCCTTCCGCTGGAAATCCGCGTCGATACAGATAGAGTCGATCTCGCAGCTGTCCGGTATCATGGAACGCTTGCATATACACACTCCTCTCACAGTCTTGTCGCAGGTGACGATAGCTGTGAGCAGATCCTGTTTCATGCAGTCCCGGTAATAATAGATGTCATGCTGTGCCGTGAACTCACTGCTGTGCGCGATATTGGCAAGTATCTCCGGTGAAAGCTGCGAAGTACGCAGAACGTTCTGAATGTTGATTATCACAGAAACGCCCCCTCAACAGTATCAGCCCTTGAGCGAATTGAGCAGACCGCCCTTGTTGATGATCTCCTTGATGAACTCAGGAAAAGGCTGAGCCTGATATTTGTGACCCTTGGTGACATTGGTGATAACGCCCGTATCAAAGTCAATATCCACCTCGTTGCCTGCGTCGATATCCTTTGCAGCCTCGTCGCATTCAAGTATAGGCAGACCGATATTGATGGCGTTGCGGTAGAATATCCTCGCGAATGTAGAAGCGATGACGCATGCAATGCCGCTTTCCTTTATAGCGATGGGGGCGTGCTCGCGGGAGCTTCCGCAGCCGAAGTTGAGGTTAGCCACCATGATGTCGCCTGGCTTTACCTTGTTGACGAAATCCTTGTCGATATCCTCCATGCAGTGGGAAGCAAGTTCCTTGTGGTCTGCGGTATTGAGGTAACGTGCGGGGATTATAACGTCAGTATCTACATTATCGCCGTACTTATGTACTATGCCGTGTGCTTTCATTGTATGACCTCCTTATTCCTGTACGTCAGAGATATAGCCGGTCAGTGCGCTTGCGGCTGCGATAGCCGGGCTTGCGAGGTATACCTCAGAGGTAACGTCGCCCATTCTGCCGACGAAGTTTCTGTTTGTGGTGGAAACTGCTCTCTCGCCCGGGGCAAGGATACCCATATGTCCACCAAGACATGGACCGCATGTAGGAGCGGAAACAACCATTCCGGCTTCAACGAAAGTTTCGAGCAGACCGTTGCGGAGCGCGTCGAGATATATCTGCTGAGTAGCCGGGATAACAATAGCGCGTACGCCCTTTGCGACGTGCTTTCCCTTTACTACAGCCGCAGCAGTTTCCAGGTCGGAATATCTGCCATTGGTACATGATCCGATGACTACCTGATCGATCTTGACTGTTCCTACCTCGTCGATGGTCCTTGTGTTCTCGGGCAGGTGCGGGAATGCCACTGTCGGACGGATTGTGGACAGGTCGATATCAATAACGCGGTTGTAGTGAGCGTCAGGGTCAGCCTTGAACACCTCGAACTTGCGGTCGGTTCTGCCCTTTACGTAGTCGAGAGTTACCTCGTCGACCTCGAAAATTCCGTTCTTGGCGCCGGCTTCGATAGCCATGTTTGCCATGCACAGGCGGTCGTCCATAGAAAGGTTCTTCAGACCCTCTCCGGTGAACTCCATGGACTGATACAGAGCGCCGTCAACACCGATCATACCGATGATATGGAGGATAACATCCTTGCCGGACACCCACTTGTTGAGCTTGCCGGTAAGGTTGAACTTGATAGCGGAGGGCACCTTGAACCATGCCTCTCCGGTTGCCATTCCCGCAGCCATATCTGTGGAGCCCACGCCAGTCGAGAATGCGCCGAGAGCGCCGTATGTACATGTGTGGCTGTCCGCGCCGATAACGCAGTCAGACGGAACTACAAGTCCTTTTTCGGGGAGCAGGGCGTGCTCGATACCTACGTTGCCGACATCGTAATAGTTCACGATGTCGTACTTGTCAGCAAAATTACGGCACTGCTGGCACTGTTTGGCTGCCTTTATATCCTTGTTCGGTGTGAAGTGATCCATTACCAGAGAGATCTTTGTGCGGTCAAAAACGCTGTCAAAGCCGTTCTTCTGGAACTCGTTGATAGCCACAGGGCTGGTTATATCGTTGCCGAGGACCATATCCAGCTTAGCCCTGATGAGCTGTCCCTCAACAACACTGTCAAGACCCGCGTGCTTTGCAAGGATCTTCTGTGTCATCGTCATACCCATGTTTAGTTTCCTCCTGAGAATAATATACGCCTGCCACGCCAAAACTCCATGCGCGCAAAGCTTTACATCTTATTATATCACTTTTTTTGCCTCATGTAAAGAGTTTTTGGTGAAAAAACACTGATCCGCGCTACAATTCTGCCGGTAATTACCACAAAACAAAACCGCCCCTTTCGGAGCGGTTCTGATAATATTGCACTACTGTTTGCCGAAAAGATCTTTCAGCTTCGCGAAGAAGTTCGTCCTCTGGGTGTAGTTCTTGTCCTCAAGGGTGGACTCGAACGCCTGGAGCGCGTCTTTCTGCTTCCTGTTAAGGTTTGTGGGCACCTCAATGGAAACCTGAATCAGTTCGTCACCCCTGCCGTTGCGCTGGCAGTGCTGAACTCCCTTGCCCCTTATCGTGAACACCTTGCCCGGCTGGGTCCCCGCGGGAATGGTGTACTTCATAGTGCCGTCGATAGTCGGAATGTCGATCTCCGCACCCAGGGCAGCCTGAGTATAAGTCAGCGGAACTTCAACGATGATGTTGTCGCCGTCACGCTCGAACACCCTGTCAGGGCGCACGGAAATACGAACCTTGAGGTCTCCGCGCGGACCGCCGTTAGTACCTGCGTTGCCCTTTCCGCTCAGACGGATAGTCTGCCCATCGGAAATACCCGCAGGAATATTGACGGAAATGGTGACTTTCTTCTGATAAACGCCGCTGCCGTTGCATTTCGGGCAGGGACTGTCGATGATCTTGCCCTTGCCCATGCACTTTGAGCATGCGCGTGTGGACTGCATCATGCCGAACATCGTCTGCTGACGTACGTTGACTTTACCGGTACCGTGACAGTCGGGGCAGGTCTTTGCCTGGGTGCCCTTCTTTGCGCCGGAACCACCGCACTCTTCGCATTCCTCGATGCGGTTTATCTCAATATCGTGAACCAGACCCTTGCATGCTTCCATGAAGCTTATGCTGAGCGAAACCACGATATCCGAGCCTCTTCTGGGGGAATTGGGCGAAGTGCGCGAGCCGCCGGAAAATCCACCGCCGAAAATGTTGTCGAAAATATCGCCGAGATCAACGCCGCCGGCGCTGCTGAAGCCGCCCGTAAATCCGCCAAAACCACCGAAGCCTCCACTGCCGCCAGTTCCGGCGCCAGCGCCGTAACTCGGGTCAACGCCTGCAAAGCCGAACTGGTCGTACCTAGCCTTCTTTTCAGGGTCGGAGAGGACATCGTTAGCCTCGTTGACTTCCTTGAATTTAGCTTCAGCCTCAGGATTGTCAGGATTAAGGTCGGGGTGATATTTCTTCGCCATCTGACGGTATGCCTTTTTTATTTCAGCGTCAGTGGCGCCTTTTTTCAGCCCCAGCACCTCATAATAATCTTTCTTGTCCATTAAGTATCAACTCCCATATTAACTCGGAACTCATAATTCGGAACATGACGTCTCAGCGGAACATTCCGCACGAATTCCGAATTAACCCAAAGCGCCCTGGGGTGTTTTGGAGACCTCAAGGCGCCGTGTATTACTGATCAATTATTCGTCGATGACTTCGCCGTCAACAGGGCCGTTGTCCTGCTGAGGAGCTGCGCCGTCAGCCGCGCCAGCTGCTGCGCCCTGAGCCTGATAGATCTTGCCTGCTACCTCGTAGAACGCCTTCTGGAGTTCGTCCTTGGCAGTCTTGATGGCTTCGATGTCAGTACCCTTGAGCGCTTCCTTGAGAGCGTCCAGCTTGGGCTGTACCTTGGACTTGTCGTCCTCAGTTACCTTGTCGCCGAAATCGGTCATTGACTTCTCGATCTGGTAAACCATCTGGTCTGCCTCGTTGCGGGCGTCAACGTCCTCCTTACGCTTCTTGTCCTCTGCTGCGAACTGCTCAGCTTCCTTTACAGCCTTGTCGATATCGTCCTTGCTCATGTTGGTGGAAGCAGTGATGGAAATGTGCTGCTCCTTGCCTGTGCCAAGGTCCTTAGCGGATACGTTTACGATACCGTTAGCGTCGATATCGAAGGTAACTTCGATCTGCGGGATACCACGGGGAGCCGGAGCAATGCCGTCCAGACGGAAGGTACCGATGGACTTGTTGTCCTTAGCGAACTCACGCTCACCCTGGAGGACGTTGATATCAACGCTCGGCTGGTTGTCGGAGTAGGTGGAGAATATCTGGCTCTTCTTGGTAGGAATGGTGGTGTTACGCTCGATCATTCTCGTGCAGACGCCGCCTGCAGTTTCGATACCGAGGGACAGAGGAGTTACATCGAGCAGCAGCAGACCGGTGACTTCCTTGTTGAGTACGCCGCCCTGGATAGAAGCGCCGATAGCAACGCACTCATCAGGGTTGATGCCCTTGAACGGCTCCTTGCCGAGGAAGTTCTTAACAGCGTCCTGAACTGCAGGAATTCTTGTAGAACCACCGACCAGCAGGATCTTGTCGATCTCGTTCTTCTCAAGACCGGAGTCGGAAATTGCCTGCTTCAGCGGACCCATTGTAGATTCTACGAGATCTGCGGTCAGCTCGTTGAACTTAGCTCTTGTGAGCGTCACGTTCAGGTGCTTAGGACCTGTAGCGTCCGCGGTGATATACGGGATATTTACGTTTACGGAAGTGGAGTTGGAAAGTGCGATCTTAGCCTTTTCAGCCTCGTCCTTTAATCTCTGCATAGCAAACTTATCGTTGCCGAGGTCGATACCATCGCTCTTCTTGAACTCGCCCTTGAGGTAGTCGATAACTCTCTGGTCGAAATCATCGCCGCCGAGGTGGTTGTTACCAGCGGTTGCGAGAACCTCCTGAACGCCGTCGCCGATTTCGATAACGGATACATCGAATGTACCACCACCGAGGTCGTAAACAACGATCTTCTGTTCCTCTTCCTTATCGATGCCGTAAGCCAATGCAGCTGCTGTCGGCTCGTTGATTATTCTGTGTACCTTAAGACCTGCGATCTGACCTGCGTCCTTGGTAGCCTGACGCTGGCTGTCGGTGAAGTATGCCGGAACTGTGATAACAGCGTCGGAAACCTTCTCGCCGAGATATGCTTCTGCGTCAGCCTTCAGCTTCTGCAGTATCATAGCGGAGATCTCCTGAGGAGTGTACTTCTTGCCGTCGATATCAACCTTGTAATCGCTGCCCATGTGGCGCTTGATGGAGATAACGGTCTTTTCAGGGTTTGTAACAGCCTGGTTCTTTGCCAGCTGACCTACCAGACGTTCGCCGTCCTTTGTGAAAGCAACAACGGAAGGTGTTGTTCTGGAGCCTTCGGAGTTGGTGATAACTACCGGCTCGCCGCCTTCGATAACGGATACGCAGGAATTTGTAGTACCTAAGTCAATACCAATGATCTTTCCCATAATGATTTCCTCCATTCTTCTGTTTGCATGATGTCATGCTATGAAAATATCTTGATTTACTGTGATCAGTTTGCAACGGCTACCATTGCGAAACGAATAACCTTATCGTTTATTTTGTAGCCCTTTGCGAATGTCTTTGCGACCTTGCCGCTTTCGACGTTCTCGTCGTCAACTCTCTGTACTGCCTGATGCAGCTGGGGGTTGAACTCCGCGCCGTCGCTTTCTATCTCGGTCACTCCAAGCTTCGTGAGCGTTGCCATGAAGCTGTCGTAGATCATCTGAACGCCCTGCTTGTATTTTTCATCAGAGCATTCAGCCTGGATCGCTCTCTCGAGATTATCCATCACCGGCAGGAAGTCCGAAACTACGTTGGAAATGATATCCGCGCGAAGCTCCAGCTTTTCCTTTGCGGTGCGCTTTCTGTGGTTGTCGTATTCAGCCATTGTCCGGAGAAGCTGATCCTTTACCTGTGCCAGTTCTGCGGCAAGCTTTTCATCTGCGTCCGGCTGCTCTTCGACTACCTGAGCCTCTGCGGTTTCCGCAGTTGCTTCTTCAGTCTGGGCGGTCTGCTCCAGATCCTTGCTATCGCTGTTCTCCATTGTCCTTGACCTCGCTTTCTATCTGAGGCGGCTTATCCGAGTCTTCAGAAAGCAGCCTGGTGATCTTGTTGCTGAAATATTCGATATAAGGGATTATCCTGCGGTAGTCCAGCCGCATCGGGCCAATGACTCCCAATGTGCCTGCGGGCTTGCCGTCCTTATAATATGTGCCGCTCACGAAGCTTGAATTGCTTATCGCGAACGTACCGCTGTCCTCTCCTGCGAACTTGATGTTTATTCCCGAGAACGTGCTGTCCAGCAGCGCTGAAAGCTCGTTCTTGTTCTCCAGGAACTTCATCACGTCCACCACCGGGAACTCCTGACATTCGATCAGATTGCTCTGACCCTGCACGTCAACGTTGCCCTGCATGAGGTCGTTTGAAAGCTCGCACACCGCGTCAAGCAGCGGTGAGAGCGTGACCATGTAAGCGCCGAGAGCCTCGGTCAGCTTGTTCATGTAGTCATCGGTCATTTCCGCGAGGTTAACGCCCTGGAGATTCTTGCTGACGAAGTTCGTGAAGAACTCCACCTGCTCGTTCGTCAGGTCGAACTGCATACGGCACACACGGTTCTTTATCGCGCCGGTGCTCGTTATCATCAGCAGGACGTACATGCGGCGCCCGGTCGGGATAACGTCCACCTTTGTGATCACTGAGAACTGCGAAACATGGTTTGTTGAATATGTCGCGCATTTCGTGATCTCGGCAAGCGCTGCGGAAGCGCTCTCGACTATCGCTTCCTCCGGGGAGGAGCTGCTGTCCCGGACCGCCTTTTCAAGCAGTCCGTCGATCTGATCCATATCCTTCTGCTCAAGCGGCTTCGGATCCATCAGATTGTCGATGTAGAACCTGTAACCCTTATATGTGGGAACTCTTCCTGCGGAGGTATGCGGGTGATCGAGATAACCCTCCTGCTCAAGAGCTGCCATCGTGTTTCTGATCGTGGCAGAGGAAACCGAGATGTCCGGTTTTTCGGCAAGCGCCTTTGAACCCACCGGCTCGCCTGTTCTGATATACTCGTCAACTATCGCTGCGAGTATTTTCATTGATCTGGTATCCAATCTGACCACCTTCCTCAGGTTTTAGCACTCTATCTCTCTGAGTGCTAAATATAATTTAACATGTTTTCGCCAAAAAGTCAAGTGTTTTCAGAAAAAAACTATCCAAACTCGCACGAATTTTTCATAGCTCTTTTGTGCAAATTTACTATACATATACTGGAAACGGCTCTGTTATCACAAATACAGCGTGCGGATAACGATAAAGTCACCCGCACGGAATTCATTCTGCAGCCAGTGCTGCATTTATTATGTCATCAAGTTCAAGCATTGCGGCGTCTTTGAGTTCCTCCGGCAGGGATTCGCCGTTCCTGCGGCGCAGCATTGCAGATATCTTCACCTCGCCTGAATCCAGCCGTTCCACTTTGACGCAGTACGCCTCGCAGCTGTGCTCCCTGCCGCCGTGACTGAAAGTCAGCAGCGCCCGATCGGAATTGCCGCAGAGCAGCATAGCGCCCGCAGTCGCACGGCTGTCCAGCCTGCCGGAAAGCTTCCCACCTGAAAGCACCCTTGAGCCGCTCAGCACAGCAGTCATTCCGTCCTCGTTAGAAGTCATGCCAAAGCCGTTCTGTTCCGGTGAAAACGCCGGTATCAAGGACTTTCTGCCAGCCGCAGTATTATTCAGCAGGGTGAGCAGGTCAGCTTTCGGGGAACCCCCGGAGCGGTACGCGTTTTCTATCATGTCCACCGGCTTCTGCGCAGCGGTAATCCCCTCGGTGAAGTGCATATCCGTCAGGAGTTCAGGGTCGTCGGCGCAGCAGACAAGCATATTCAGGCTGCAGCGCATGTCCCGGGCGGCAGTTTCAAGCACGGGGGTAACGTCGGCTTCGACAAATCCGCTGCCGAGAATGAGCAGTCGGTTTTCACTCATGTATATTTCCTTGCCGTCCGTCAGGGAAATATCGTCCACCGCAGCCGCAAAGGTATCTCCCCTGCCGGTCACTTTTATTACGTTCTCATTTGACGGGTCTATCTCTCCCCCGCTGCCCCCTCCGGAGCTGAACAGAAGCGCGCTCACGACATATTCATGCCCGTCGAAATCCACCGCGGCTGCCTGAATTATCGCGCGGCTGCCAAGCTCGGTGGCTTCGCAGCCGGAAAGCAGCATCATTCCTGCCAGCACGACCGGAATTATCATACGTTTCATGCGCTTTCCTCCTTCCTGCGGCATTCTCCGAGTATCGACACCAGCGAAAACAGCATTACCCCGCACCGGAATGCCGCTGCAAGCAGCCACACCGCGCTTGCGATACCGTCTAGCCGCTTGAACAGAACTATGTCCGACAAAGAAGCCGCAGCAGCCAGCGGGTATTCCGTCATGCTCTGATATTCCCCCAGCACCGCGCCGAAGAACACGCACAGCAGCACCGCGGAAAGCACACCCCCGAGCGCGTACCAGAGCCCTGCAGCCCCGGAGCGCGTGCCGGATTTCGCATTCCCGCTTTCCCTGACGTATGGCAGTAATGCCGCAAACACCAGGTACTCACCGCTGCGGGTCAGGCGCTCAATGAGGTCGGTGATGAACAGCCCTGTGGTCCAATCCGGCAGTTCCCTGTCGAACTGCATATAAGGTATATCCGCAAGTATCACGAGCAGAGTTATCACAGCCGCAGCAGCCAGGAACAGCGCTCCCGCACGCGCAATAGCCTCCGCGCCCCTGACTGCCGCGTACACCGCAAATCCCACCAGCAGAAGCGCGAGCAGAATTTTTGGCGTATTCGTCAGCAATATTCTCTGCGCAAAATCAGCGGAATAAATCACGGTGCGCGCAGTAAATCCACCCAGCAGCGCAGCAGCGCCTGTCGCAGAAGCCCACCCCCAGAAGCGGTTCCTGCGCCATATCGCGTAATAAAAGGCGCGCCCCTTGAATGAATATATGAGCACCGGCAGCGCGACCACGAACCGTATCACTTCCGCGGTGAGCGCAGCTGCAAGTCCCGTTCCCCCGAAGCCGCCGCTCGTAGGGTAAACAAACTCCGCAGATATTCTCATCAGCAGCAGAATGCAGAACAGCTGCGCCGCGCTTATCTTATGTGAATTTTCCTGCATGGTCACTCCTTGCTCATGTGGCTGCCGTTAAGCCCCTGTAATGTGACGTCGCCTTTCTGCAGGCGCCTCCAGCCGGCTCTCACCAGCATATCGCGGCTGCTGCGCGGATTGAACGGCGATATCGGCGCCATATACGGAACTCCATAGGTATTCAGCGAGCACATCTTTATTATAATAACTCCCGCAGCCAGCAGCAGCCCGTATAATCCGAATATTCCCCCTGCGAGAATATAGATGAACCTCAGCAGCACGGTGCGCTCATAAAGCGCCGGGACGACGAAGCTGCAAAGTCCGCTCAGCGCCACGATAAGCACCATTGGCGCGCCCACAAGCCCGGCATTCACCGTTATGTCGCCGATGACTATTCCCCCGACCACGCCTATCGCATGACCTATCGGGCGCGGCAGGCGTATTCCTGCTTCCCGAAGGATCTCGTACAGGAAGTGTATCAGCAGGCATTCTGCCATAAGGGAATACGGCGCAGTCTGCTCAGCCGCCGCTAAATTCAGTATCAGCGCCGACGGCAGCATTTCCGGCGAGTACGCTGCCACCGCAACATAAGCCCCCGGCAGGAACAGCGTTATGAAATATGCGGACAGCCGCAGAATTCGAATAAATAGCGCGTAAAACGGCTTCTGGGTGTAGTCGTCCATCGTCTGGAAGTTCTCAATGAAAAGATACGGAACAGTCAGCGCGAACGGGGTCCCGTCAACAAGAATGCCCACCCTGCCCTCGTAAAGCTTCGCTGCAAAGCTGTCCGGACGCTCGCAGGTGCCGCACTCAGAAAATGACCACCCTCCGCTTCCCTCAAAAAACGGCTGGATATAGCCGCTTTCAAGTATCGTGTTGAGTTTTATTTCCCTGACGCGGCGCTTTACATCCTCCAGCAGCGCCGGAGAAACCTTATCGCTCAGGTAGCACAGACAGATATCCGTGTTGCTGCGCTCACCAATGACCTGCATTTCGAACACCAGCGTCGGGGACTTTATACGGCGCCGTATCAGCGCCATATTCTTGCGTATTACTTCTACGAATCCCTCGCGGCTGCCCCTGACGTTTAGCTGGCTTGAAGGCTCGTCCACGCCCCGCGCTGCGTAGCCCTGAATCCCTATCGCTATGCCGCGTGCGCAGCCGTCCACCAGGATTATCGCAAAGCCGCTCTGCATTTTTAGCGTCAGGTCGCCGAGATTGGCTATTTCAAGCTGTTCTGCGGCGATGAGGTATCTTTCAAACAGCCGGGACATCACCTCTTCCGGTGGGAGCTGTTCCTTGTTATCGACGTTATTCAGCTTGCTGTATATCAGCTGCGCCAGCGTATCGGTGTCGGACATTCCCTCGCAGGTTATCACCGCGATACTTCTGCCGCACAGCATTCCGTCCTTGATTATCACGTCGCTGGAGCCTCCGGTGAACGCTTTCAGGCGCTCGATATTCACCGCAAGCGACTTGTCTATCGGCAGTTCCGGCGGCAATGACGTGTGAACGCTTTTTTCCATGCTATGCACCTTCTTTCTGCTGTATTTTTAACATTTTATGTTGAATTATTCAAAAAACTGTGGTACAATAGCAATTAAGGCAACACCTCACAATTAACGGCTAACGCCTTTGCCGCACGCTCGCTTGCATCTTGCACAATTCGTCCTAGCAAGGCGTGTCTCCCCCGGTGGGGGAGGTGGCACGAAGTGCCGGAAGGGTTGACCGACAGACCAGCCTTGCGTCGATAGTTGTTGACTTGAATACGCTAACGCTTCCGTCAACAACTTCTCATTGTACAATCTGACGAAAAATCGAGTTTTGCCAATAAGCGAAGCGTAATATTGGCAAAACTGACTGCGCAATCGCACGACAATAATTATGCGGTATTGCCTTAAGAAAAGCACATCATCAGGAGGAAGTTCATGGAACTTAGAATTGCCATTCGATCTGACCTGCCTCAGCTGAAAGAAGTCTACACGCGTATTTATAAGGGAATGCAAACAGCAGGCATATTTCTCTGGAACGAAGATTATCCGTGGAACACACTCCCGGGAGATATTGAACTCAAACGGCTCTGGGTCGTGTGCGACGGCGACAATATCGCAGCTGCATTCGCAATTGACAGGTGTACTGAAACCGACGGCGTTACCTGGCAGCAGCCGGAAGCTACCGCAGCAGTGATAATGCGTCTGGGCGTCGATCCGAATTATCAGCATCGCCATCTTGGCGAAAAGTGCCTCGAATACGCAGGCGATGTTGCCAGAAAAGCAGGGTTTGAATACCTCAGGATGCTTGTGGTAGACAGCAATGTGCCTGCAGAAAAATTCTACATACGCTGTGGCTGTTTAAAAGCGGCTGGCGCTCATATCGAGCATGTTGACGGAATTCCCGGAAAACTGACGGAATACGGCTATGAAATGAAATTATAACGAGGTAATAAAATGGTACAGAAGCTTACGGAAAAGATGATACAGTACTTTCAGGGCGACCCGAAGCGAATTCAGCATTTTGTAAAAGTTCATGCGTTTTCGCGTTACATCGGTCTGCGAGAAAACCTGCCGGAACACGAACTTTTTGTGCTCGAATGCGCCGCGCTGGTCCACGATATCGGCATAAAGCCAGCAGAAGCGCAGTACGGTGAATGCGGAGGAAAACTGCAGGAGCGCCTGGGTCCCCCGGAAGCGGAAAAGATACTCGCGGAGCTTGAATTCACACCGCAGGACATCGAACGCATATGCTATATGATTGCGCACCACCACACCTACGACGTCATTGAGGGCAGGGACCTGCAGATACTTATTGAAGCTGATTTCGTGGTGAACCTCTTTGAGGACGGCGCTTCCATGAGCGCTGTCATCTCGGCGTACCGAAAAATATTCCGCACAGAAAGCGGAAAGGCGCTGCTGCGTACCGTTTTCGGCATTCCGGAGGAGGAAGCATGAGGCTTATCGCGGCGCTGATGGGCTTTGCGGACAGCGTCGAGCGCATCGCCGGCAGTTTCACGAAATGGCTGCGCAAGCACCTTGGCGCCCGCACCGACGCAGTCGTCATGCTGGTAAATTACCTGCTGATAATCGCGGGAATATCAAGCCCCCTGCTGATGTGGCTGGAAAACGCGCCTGTACCTGTGCATATCATTGTTTATACGCTGTTCCTGATATATCTGGTGATATTCAGCTTCTATCCGTCGCTAAAAAGCTACCCAACGCTGCGGCTGAGAGTGCTTGGCGACGGCGCCGGCCAGATACATGCATTCTTTATAACAGGCGTCGTCTGTCTTGTTATAGATATTGTGGTACTGTGGGCTGCGCTCACCGGCAGAATTCCCCCCGCGCCTTCGATAGAATATGGGGTTGTGCTGTTTTTCGCGGAACTTGTCGTGTTCTGGAACGGCATAATCCGGGTGTATTGTACCTCAGTGCAGCTTGGCGTAAAGTACCGCGCATGGGGCATCGCCCTCGGAATGGTGACTCCCGCAAACCTGGTTGTTCTGGCGCTCATCTACCGCAAGGTACGTCACGAATGCGAAATAGAATGCCAGAAGGCGCTTATCAACAAGGAACGCCGCGACGACCAGCTCTGCCGAACGAAATACCCGCTGATGTTCGTACACGGGGTGTTCTTCCGCGACAGCCGTCTGCTGAATTACTGGGGGCGCATTCCCGCGGAGCTGGAAGCTAACGGCGCCGAAATATTCTACGGCGAGCAGGAGTCTGCGGCTTCCGTTGAAAACAGCGCCGCTCAGCTTGCGGAAAGGATAAAGTCACTCGTAAAGCGCACCGGCTGCGAAAAAGTCAACATAATCGCGCATTCCAAGGGCGGTCTTGACGCGCGCTACGCGATTTCCCAACTGGGCTGCGACAAGTATGTAGCTTCTCTCACGACGATAAACACCCCGCACCACGGCTGCCTTTTCGCGGAATACCTGCTCAATACCGCGCCGGAGCGATTTGTCCGCACCATCGAAAAGGTGTATAATTCCGCATTCATGCGGCTTGGCGATAACGAACCGGATTTTCTTGCGGCAGTCACGGACCTGACAAACACGCGCTGTGAGCAATTCAACAAAATCGCGCCCGACATGCCGGGTGTGCTGTATCAGAGCGTTGGCTCACACGCGCGTTGTTCGAGGTCCGGGCGCTTTCCGCTGAACTTCTCCTACCCTATCGTCAAGAAGTACGACGGCGACAACGACGGCCTGGTCGCTCTGACTTCCGCGCCATGGGGCGAGAATTTCACAGTGCTTCACCCCACCGGCAAGCGCGGTATCACCCATGCGGACGTGATAGACCTCAACCGCGAGGATATCCCGGGGTTCGATGTGCGGGAATTCTATGTGCAGATGGTGCATAAATTAAAAGAACAAGGACTTTAAAACCAAAATCCGGCGATGACCTCCATTGCCGGATTTTTATAGCACTTTTATTTACAGTCAATTTCGATATTGCATTTTTTAGGAAAATATGATATAATTCAGATATATCGACTTTATATCCACCAAAAATTGAGTATTGGAGAATTTAAGATGGGTTTTTTTGATTTTTTCAGAAGCAGCAAAAAGAAACAGGACAGCGGTCCCGCACCGCAGGCCCAGACAGCTGATCAGCCGGAAATGATAGCGCTTGCGTCAAGCATGGGCAACCAGAATGCCGGTCAGATGATGGCGCCGCAGGCCGAAAATGCAAGAGCTATGGCAAACATGCAGCAATCCCCTGCAATGGCGCGTGACAGCCTCAAAGATCTCTACACGGATCTTCGTCGCAGCCAGAAAGGCGGCGTACCTGTCTGGAATTCCAGCTTATATAATAAAGTTGTCAACAGCCTTAAAGCTATCAACAACGCGATGAGCGTGCATTTCACCGATAATCCTACCGAAAACCATAAAATGCTTAGTGAAATGGACGGCAAATACCGCGAACTTATAAGCGCCTGCAATGCGTATACCGCACGCTCACCCAGGACTGAAGCCGGTATCGCGCGCAAGAATATCGTGCTGCATATCCAGGAAAAAGCCAGCGCAGACCTGCTCGCACTGGGCGCGGTAAGGACGGATTTCTGCGCGCTTTCACCCGAAGAGCAGCGCCAGAAGGACTGGAACCAGCTGCTTAATCAGAGCCGCACTATTCACCTGACCGTAAGTAACTTTTCGGAAATCGGCAAGGCAACCGGAGGTCAGGCGTCCGAGGTGTACAGAATTACAGCGGGAAACGCTTCCGTAAAGGGCGCGGACGGTACGCCGATACAGATATCAGACACGCATTACTTCAAGCCTGAAGATGAATTCGATATGTCGAAGGATAATGATTCCGCGAAGATCGTAGAAAACATGCTCCAACGATTCCCGAAACTGACTGATCAAGATAAAATGATTATACGTCGATGGGCTAACAGACCTTTAGCTCAGGGAGAAAACGGCGATACAGACCAAGCAATAGAGTCAAGATTAAGAGGGCTGTCTCCGGATGGCGTGATCGCCATACATTTTATAAACGACAGGGTACCGTCGGCACATATTACGACCGATACTGTTATGGAGCGCCTGAAAATAGGCGAAGGCAGCGAAAAGGTCAACATGACAAGACGAAACGTCGCTACAAGCCGTATGGCAGCATTGCTTGGAGTTGGCAACCTCGTTGCAAAATCAGAAACAGCCGAAATATACGACGAAGCCACCGGTGCAACCATACGAGGAAATCTGATGGAACAGGCAAGGGGGCAGATGTCAGGAAATGACTTAACCGCCGAAGAAAAAAAAGGCAAAAAAACACTCATTTTTTCAAGCACAAAAGAACGGCCTGATGTTCTGCTCAACTCCACCGGAAGCTTTCAGAGAGATCTTTGCAGTCTGCAGGTATTTGACAATATTTGTGGACAGATAGACAGACACGGCGGAAATTTCCTTGTCTCAAAAAATGAACAGGGCGAGCTCTCAGAGCTGCAGGGAATAGATAATGACGGCGCGTTTGGACTGAATGAAAGCGGAGCTTTTCTCAGCGGAATGGGAAACAACAGAAACGCATACAATATCGAAACAGGCGAAATGGAACTGCCTTTCCTGGACAGGGCATTCGCTGAAAGGATAAATGCCGTGGATCCGGAAATGATAAAATACGCTCTCAAAGACTTGCTGACCGAACAGGAAATATCCGCAGTCATCACAAGACTCAACAATGTCAAGAAGGCGATCAGCACCATGGACGAATCGCGCCTGCTGAGAGATGAAGACTGGAACGATGACACCGCGCAGGCACTCATTGATCAGGCTTGGAAAGCTAACCAAAGATACAACGAGCTGGAAGCTGACCCCGATACAAAACGCATGGAAACTTTGGATAAAATGAACCAGTCAAATCTATATGAGAATTATTTTGGAGAATTAATGCTCAATTCACTTCCCATAATGTTTTTCGACAAGGGCGCATTAGGAGAAGACACACCTCAGCTTCTCCGCAGGAAACAGAGAATGCAGCAGAAATAAGCAACTCGCATATTTAATAAAAATCCGGCGCTGGATAACCAACGCCGGAAATTTTATTTATCTTGCAGAACCGCATGAAATCAAGCCTTGAGAGCCTCTTCAACGAGTACTGCGCAAGCAACGGTAGCGCCAACCATGGGGTTGTTGCCCATACCGATAAGACCCATCATCTCAACGTGTGCAGGAACAGAGGAAGAACCAGCGAACTGCGCGTCGGAGTGCATACGTCCCATTGTATCGGTCATACCGTAGGAAGCAGGACCAGCTGCCATGTTATCAGGGTGAAGTGTACGGCCTGTACCACCGCCGGAAGCAACGGAGAAGTACTTCTTACCCTTCTCTACGCACTCCTTCTTGTAGGTACCTGCAACGGGGTGCTGGAATCTGGTCGGGTTGGTGGAGTTACCAGTGATGGAAACGTCAACGCCTTCCTTCCACATGATAGCTACGCCCTCTGTTACGTCGTTTGCGCCGTAGCAGTTAACCTTTGCGCGCAGACCGGTGGAATATGCCTTGCGGAACACTTCCTTAACCTCGCCTGTGTAGTAATCCATCTCAGTTTCAACGTATGTAAAGCCGTTGATTCTGGAAATGATCTGTGCAGCATCCTTGCCAAGGCCGTTCAGGATAACACGGAGCGGTTCCTTACGAACCTTGTTAGCCTTCTCTGCGATACCGATAGCGCCCTCTGCAGCTGCAAAGGACTCGTGACCTGCCAGGAAGCAGAAGCACTTTGTCTCTTCCTCGAGCAGCATCTTGCCGAGGTTACCGTGGCCGAGACCAACCTTACGCTGATCGGCAACAGAACCAGGAATGCAGAATGCCTGCAGACCCTCGCCGATAGCAGCAGCAGCGTCAGCAGCTCTTGTGCAGTTCTTCTTGATAGCGATAGCGCAGCCTACAGTGTAAGCCCACTTAGCATTCTCGAAGCAGATGGGCTGGATCTTTTCAACTTCATGATAGATATCGAGACCCTTAGCCTTGCAGATATCAGCACATTCCTCAATGGAATTGATGCCGTAATTCTTCAGAACAGCGAGGATCTGGGGTTCGCGTCTGTCGTAGGATTCAAATAAAGCCATTGTTTTCTACCTCCTATTACTGCTTTCTCGGGTCGATGAACTTAACAGCGTCAGCGACACGGCCGTACTGACCATGAGCCTTCTCAAATGCTGTGTTAGCGTCATCGCCGTTCTTGATGAATTCCATCATCTTGCCGAAGTTTACGAACTTGTAGCCGATGATCTCATCATCTTCGTTCAGAGCCAGCTCAGTAACATAGCCGTCTGTCATTTCGAGGTAGCGGGGGCCCTTAGCCAGAGTACCGTACATAGTACCGATCTGGGAACGCAGACCCTTGCCCAGGTCCTCAAGACCTGCGCCGATAGCAAGACCGTCCTCGGAGAAAGCGGACTGGCTTCTGCCGTATACGATCTGGAGGAACAGCTCTCTCATTGCTGTGTTGATAGCGTCGCAAACGAGGTCGGTGTTGAGAGCCTCAAGAATGGTTCTGCCGGGAAGGATCTCAGCAGCCATAGCAGCGGAGTGTGTCATACCGGAGCAGCCGATAGTCTCAACGAGAGCCTCCTGGATAACGCCGCCTTTTACGTTAAGGGACAGCTTGCAGGTACCCTGCTGGGGTGCGCACCAGCCGATACCGTGTGTGAAACCGTTGATGTCAGCGATCTCCTTAGCCTTTACCCACTTAGCTTCTTCGGGGATAGGCGCAGCGCCGTGTGCAACGCCCTGTGCCACGGGACACATGTTTTCAACTTCATGAGAATAAGTCATTGTTGTTTGAACTCCTTTCAACATTTTGTCCGGAGAAGTTTGCCCGGACATACAACTGTATTATACAACATTTCTCGGCATTTTGCAATAGGTTAGAAAGCGCTAACCTAAAATTATTTTGTTCACTCTGGCTTACTCATGCATAATTCTCAGAAAAGCGGCGCTCATATACTTGACACGGCTGATTAAAAATGTTATAATCTGTATATATTTATAACAGAAAGGCGGCAGGGATATGAAAAAAATGCTGTTCACCTATAATCCCAATTCCGGAAAGGGCGCAGTGAAGCAGGCGCTTTCGGATATACTTTCGACATTCACTGCGGGAGGGTACGACGTGCTGGTGCACCCCACAAGCTGTTCCGGAGACGCCATCGAATACATATCGCGCTGCGGAAAGGAATTTGACATGGTCGTGAGTTCCGGCGGCGACGGAATGCTGCACGAACTCGCCTACGGAATGTCAGCCGGTAAAGTCACGTGTCCCTGCGGGTACATTCCCTCAGGCACGGTCAACGACTTTGCCTCCTCGCTGAATATCCCCAAAGACATGCAGAAAGCCGCTGAAGTGATAATGCAGGAAAACTACTTGCCGGTGGATCTCGGGCGCTTCAACGGTGGATATTTTGCGTATATTTCCGCATTCGGCTGGTTCACGGACGTAAGCTATGTCACCAGCCAGAAAACCAAGAACCGTCTTGGTTCGTTAGCGTATTTTCTCACCGGGCTGCGTTCCTTTGAACCAAAATACCTCAAGGAAAACTCCGGCAAAGTAAAAATAACCTGGGAAAACGGCACGATAGAGGACGACTTAATCTACTGCATGGTCGGCAACACGCATTCCATCGGGGGAATGAAGAACCTCGTACCGGACGGCGCTTCCCTCACCGACGGCAAGCTCGACTGCCTGTTCGTGAAAATGCCGCATAACCTCGCGGACCTTGACGCAATAAACCGCTTCGTGATGTCCCACGACTGCGACACGGACATGATAGTTTCTTTCAAGGCCTCCAGCCTTTCGGTTTCCTGCGAAAAGCCGTTCCGCTGGACTCTGGACGGAGAAGACGGTGGAGAATACACCACCGCCGACATCGCAGTAGTACCCGGGGCGCTGAATATCGCGGTGCCTAAGGACTGAAACAAATGAGGCTGCATTCACCCTGCAGCCTCTTCTTTTTTTAGAAGTGACTTTTTATAATTCCACCACATCAGCTGCTGAAAGCGCTTCGCAGTCGGAACGGTCATGCGTTACGACTATCGCGGTCTTTCCTGCAAGCATTTTTCTGCAGTACTCTGCGACAGTTGCGCGGGTGCTTTCGTCAAGCCCCTTGAACGGCTCGTCCAGCACTATAACGGAATACTCTGCCAGCAGCGCCCGCACCAGCGCCACGCGGCGCTTCATCCCCCCGGAAAGCTCCCGCACCGGTTTATCGGCGCAGCCGGGGAGCCCCACGGCTTCCAGAGCCTGCGTTATTTCAGCTGCAACGCGCTTGTTACCTGTCACCAGACGGATATTAGCGGCTGCGGTCAGGTTTTCGCACAGCCTGTCTTCCTGGAACACCGCTGAAAACACCGCGTCCGGGGCGCATTCAATACGCCCGTTATCCGGTTCAGAAAGCCCGGCTATAAGGGATATCAACGTGGTCTTTCCGCAGCCGGAAACTCCCATTACCGCAGTCGTCTTTCCTGCGGGGAAATCATACGAAAACCCGCTCAGCACCATATTCTCACCGTAACTCCTGGTAAGATCGCGCACCGACGCTTCTGCCGGGGGAAATTCACGGAATGCCCCCACGCTGCGGCTATTGCCATACCCCCGCGAAACTGCGCGCACCGCCATGTCCACCAGCAGCAGGAACAGCTTCTCGCTCAGCCAGCTGAGAAGTATCACCGCGATAGTCCAGGCAAACAGGTCGGCAGTTTCAAGGTAGATTTTGGCTGTGTACAGCTTTTCGCCGATAGAACCCGATGGAATGCCGATTATCTCCGCAGCCGTGCCGCTTTTCCAGCTAAGACCGACTGCCAGCCGCACCGCATTCCTGAAATATGGAAGCAGCTGCGAGAGATACACCCCCGTGAACCTGCGCCATACCGGCACGCGGAACAACGCCGCCATTTCATTCAGCTTCGGGTCGAGATTGTCGATACCCTCCAGCATACCGGAATACACCACGGGCAGCGTTATCAGCAGCGCTATCAGCACTGAAAGGTTGCGTGAAGTCACCCAGATGAGCGCCAGCACCGTGATGCTTGCCACCGGAACGGCCTTTACAGCAGAAATGAGCGGTGAAAGCAGCATTCTGGCTACGCGCGACCTGCCCGCGGCAAGAGCCAGCGCTACCCCGCTGACTGTGCCGACGCCGAAGCCCAGAAGTATCCTGCCGGTGGAAAATCCCACGCTGCGCAGGAATTCTGCAGACGGTATCAGCTGCGCCAGCCTTACCACTGCCTGCACCGGAGAAACCAGCAGTATTTCCTGCCCCAGCAGCATCGCACCGACCTGCCATATCACCAGCCAGAACAGCACGCACAGAACCGCTGCGATACGCTTTTTCATCAGGACCTCCGATTATTATGCGCCGTAGTAGAAGTCGTCCCCGGGGAGCGCGCCTCCAACGGAAGCGGCTGCGCTCTCAAACAGAACGCTCAGGTACCCGGAAAGTTTCTCTTTCATCTCAGCGCCGGAAACAAACACGATATTGCACTTTGGCAGAGCCTTTTCAGCGACTGCGGCAGGCACGATATCAAACTTCCCGATGAGCTGCGCTGCGTCAGCGGTATTCGCATTGACGTACTCAACAGACGCGCCGTATTCGCTCAGAAAATCGTCAACAGCCCTGGGGTAAGCTTCCACGAACTCCCTGCGCGCGATCACTACTCCGGTGACAAGCGCGCTGCCGTTGTTGAGCGCTTCCCACTGCTCGTTGAGGTCGAGAACAACGTTCATATTTTCGCTCTTGGTCTGCGCGGTTGTAACGAACGGCTGCGGAAGCATCGCAGCGCTTCCATCGTCGGAAAGGAGCGCGCTCAGGCACTCGGAATGCTCGCTCTTCCACTCGATGGAAACATCGCTGTCCGGGTCAATGCCGTTCTGCGACAGTATGTAGCGCAGCGCGTATTCCGGCGTTGCGCCCTTTCCGCTGGCGTATATCGTCTTGCCTTTCAGGTCGGCAACGGAAGCTATGGTCGGTTCGCCATTCTGGCAGATATAAAGCACGCCGAGGGTGTTTATCGCCAGCACCCTTACGCCGCCCTCAGTCTTGTTGTAAAGCACAGAAGCGAGGTTTGCAGGCACGCAGGCAATGTCGATATTCCCCTGAATAAGCGCGGGGGTGATCTCGTCTGCCGCACCGGAAATCGTGAAATTAAAGCTGCTGTTCTCGCTTTCGTCGTCCATCAGCTTTATCATTCCCATTGCAGTGGGACCTTTCAGCGCGGCTACGTTGACAACTTCCGGCGCTGCGGGTTCTTCCGTGGGTACTGCGGAAGCATCATTGTCAGCAACAGCTTCTGCCGTTGCCTTTTCTGCGGTCCGGGGTGCTTCCTCGGTCTTTTCTGCCTGCGAAGAGGTCTGGGAACTTTCCGCGGAACTTCCACCCTGGGACGAACAGCCTGCCAGCATTCCCATGCAGAGAACAGCCGCCAGTATGCCCTTGATTTTCTTAGAAATACTCATTCTTCTTTTCCTTTCTGCGGTGAGTATACCGCTTTAACGGTAACTCCCTCCAGCCTGCCCAGCTTTCCGGACAGCCCGGAAACTACATTCATCGGCGCGTCAAGCACCACATTGATGATATTCAGCCCCTTCTGACGGTAGGGAATGCCCATTCTTCCGATGATATAACTCCGGCATTCGTGCAGCAGTGAGTTTATTGCAGAAGCGCTGTCCTCGCTGCTGATTATCATCGATATCACCGCAACACGCGTTTCTTCCATACTAATACCCCCACAAAATAAAACAGCCCTTCTCCCTCTGCATGGGAAAAAGGCGCACAGAATGCCCCCGCTCTCTGCGGGTAACTACAGCCTTTTGCCTCAAGCCGTCCGGAATGGAAACGGGTTTCGGCAGCAGAAAAACAAGCTCATTCCGTCAGGCGCATATGCGGCTTCGGGTCTGAATTCATTTATATAACTATACCATAAATCATATGTTTTGTCAAGATGATTTTCATGCAATATTCACATTAAGTACGGCTGTTTTTATATTGACATATTAATGGTATTGTGGTAAAATAAGCGTGTGTGGGCACAAAAGAAACACCCCGCAATATGAACGAGGTCGATACCATGAACAATGATGAAATAGAAAATCCCATCCCCGAGATGCTCGACGCACCGATGAAGATATTCGTGGACCAGGTGGGCTACAGACCGGCAGACGAAAAGGTAGCCGTGCTGACATTCCCGGCTTCGCGGTTTTCGGTGACTGACGCCGACGGCAGGCAGGTGCTTTCCGGGGACGTCACATCTGCCGGATTTGACGCCGCTTCCGGCGAAAATGTCTGGCACGCGGACCTTTCCGCGCTCAGGACTCCTGGAGTTTACCGCGTGAATGCAGACGGCGAAAGCTCGGTCACATTTGAAATAGGCGAGAACGTTTTCCGCGACTGCTTCGACAAGTGCATGAAAGCATTCTACTTCCAGCGCTGCGGCTGCGAGCTCACGCCGGAATACGCAGGTCCCTGGACGCATGGCAAATGCCACTGCGGGCGTGCGCTCCTCTGGGAAAACACCTCAGTAAAGCTTGAGGTATCCGGCGGCTGGCACGACGCCGGGGATTACGGCAGATACGTTACTGCCGCTGCAACCGCGCTGGCTCACCTGCTTTACGGCTGGAAGCTTTACCCAAAGGCTTTCAGAAAGCAGGACATCAACATTCCCGGTAAGCCGTCGGAAATGCCAGACGTGCTGATAGAATGCCGCTATGAACTTGAATGGCTGCTGAAAATGCAGCGTTACGACGGCGCGGTGTGGCACAAGGCAACTACCGCGCAGCACGCGGCTTTCGTAATGCCGGAGGACGACAACGAGCAGATGTACGTGCTCCCCATTTCCACCAGCGCGACTGCTGATTTTGCGGCTGTGACTGCGCTGGCTTCCACGATTTACCGCAGATACGACGAGATGTTCGCGGACTGGCTGCTCAAATGCTCCATCGCAGCATACGACTGGCTGGAGAAAAATCCCCAGTTCATAGGCTTCACGAACCCCGAGGGCTGCGGCACCGGCGGCTATGGAGAAAGCACCGACGCGGACAACCGCTTCTGGGCGGCTGCGGAACTATTCTCGGCGCTGGGTGAGGAAAAATACTACGACCGCGCCCTAGAACTCCTGAAAACGAACTTCCCGCGGACCGCGCTGGGATTTGCCTCTGTGGGAGGCTTTGGCGCGATGTCGCTGCTCTTCAGCGGAAGAGCGGGGGGCGCCGTCCTCAACCTGCTGCATAAGGACTTCATCACGCGTGCCGAAAATCTTGCCGCGATATGCGACAAAAGCGGGTGGGGAGCTTCCCTGACGGAAAACGACTACCACTGGGGCAGCAACATGAGTATACTCACCAACGGCATGACGTTCCTCATCGCCGACTGGCTCGAAAGGAACTCCGTCATCGGCAGACCCAGGTTCCGGAAATACGCGGCAATGCAGCTGGATTACCTGCTCGGCGTGAATGCCACTGGCTACAGCTTCGTCACCGGAGTCGGCAGCTTCTGCGTGAATTACCCGCACCACCGTCAGGCGTTCGCGGATAACATCGAGGAATGCTTCCCCGGGCTGGTGAGCGGTGGACCCGACAGCCACCGCGACGACAAATTCGCAGCCGCGCTCATTCCCGAGGGCACGCCACCGATGAAATGCTACTCGGACATTATGGAGTGCTATTCCCTTAACGAAGTCACCATCTACTGGAACTCTCCTGCGGTTTTCCTGCTGGCAGGGCTTTCAGAATAAAAAACACATATAATTGGGAGAAAATAATGAGTTCAAAAAAACCAAACAGAAAAATACCCGGCAGAAATACCGGCGGCACACTATCAAAGCAGACGATATTGCTGATAGCCCTTTCAGCGGCGCTTGTTCTTGTCATTGCCGCCCTGATAATCCTGCTCTGCGTCTGGAAGAGCAAGCCCGAGAACCAGCCGGTACCCTCAGAGCCTACAAAGGAAGTCACGGTCGAGGCTGAAACCGCAGAGCCCACCGAAGAGCCGGAACCGGTTTTCACCGATGTGGAATTCGGGTCAGCAGATTACAGCAAGGATTTCTTCAGCAAGGATCTGTTCATCGGCGACAGCATTGCCGTGGGACTTTCAGATTACTCAAAGCTTGACGCGGTGAACGTTGCCGCAAGCGTGAGCCTCACTCCCTACAAGGCTCACGCAGAAGCCATCACGCTTGGCGACGGGACCAGCGGCACCGCGCTTTCCTATGCGGAAGCAATGCAGCCGAAGCGCATATTCCTGATGCTGGGCTTCAACGGGCTTTCCTCCCCCAATGCGATGCAGGGAAGCTTCCGTGAACTGATGACCAAGCTTGAAACCGCATGCCCGGACGCCGTTATCTACTGCTGCTCCATCACTCCGCTGACCGCAGACAGCACAGCTGCGGCAAGCGCAGGCTTCAACAATGAGAATGTACGTTCATTCAACGAATACCTCAAGACGCTCAGCAGCGAACTTGGTATAATTTACCTTGACCTCAATACCCACATGAGCGACGCAAACGGAAACCTCAAATCTGAATACAACGAGGTTGACGGAATGCACCTTACCAGCGCGACATACGAATATATCCTGAGCTACATTCAGCGCTACATCACCGAAGCCCCCGAAGCGGAAGCTTCTTCCAAGGCGGCAGGAACAATGGCTCCCGCGGAAACCACCACGACCCCGGCTGATACCACCGTCCCTGCTGAAAGCACCTCTGAGCCGTCACAGTCAGAGACTGAGCAGTCAGAACCAGAAACTTCCGGGCTTTCCGAAAACTATGACAAGGAATTCTTCTCAAATGATCTGTTCATCGGCGACAGCATAACCACGGGGCTTTCCCTTTACGGTGCGCTTTCCCCGAAGAATGTCGCCGCTGCGGTGGGTTACACTCCATACAAGGCATACAACACTGAAATAGCCCTCGGTGACGGAACCACCGGCACTGCGTTTGATTACGCGGTGAAAATGCAGCCGAAGCGCATATTCATCATGCTTGGTTCAAACGGCATCACAACTGCTTCCGCAATGGAGGACAGCTACCGCACGCTTCTTGACAAGCTTGCGGCAAAGTGCCCCGACAGCACCGTTTATGTCATGGCGGTAACTCCGGTGACGGATGACAGCACTGCCGCTTCCTATGCGAATATCACCAACACGATGATCACGGATTTCAACAAGTTCATAAAGTCCCTCGCTGACGAAAAGGGACTGACGTATATCGACATGTATTCCCTGCTTGCAGACGATAACGGCTACTTCCTGCACGAATATGCGGAGAACGACGGTCTGCACTTCAAGGGTGTGACATACAAGGTAATGCTCTCCTACATTGAGAGCCTCATTTAAACCAAGAAAGGACAACAAAAATGAAAAAGACATTCACAGCTGCTGCGCTCCTCGCAGCATTACTCCTGGCAGGCTGCTCAAATTCCGGAACTTCAGGCGCCGGCGACAGTTCGTCTGCTACTGCTTCTGAGAACGCTTCCCTCTCCGCACAGGAAAAGGCAGAAAAGGTACTTGCCGATATCGAATTCAACGGCGAAATGGTCGCTATCGACGGTGAAAACATGGAACTGCGCCTTGGCTTCACTTCAGACGGTCTGACTGATTACGCGGCATATGCTTGCGGCTCTGCAGCGCTCCCTGATGAATTCGGCGTATTCGTTGCCGAAAGCGAGGACAAGGCTGCCGAGATAAAGACAGCACTTGAAAAGCGCATTGAGACCCAGAAAGAGACCTACAAGGATTACACCCCCGAGGAAATGTACAAGTTCGACGACTGCGTTGTTGCACAGAACGGAACCACCGTTTATTACGCGATAACCGCTGACAACTCCAAGGCAGAATCGATACTCAAGTGACCAGAAAAAATCGCATAAAAACAGGGCGCCAGCCGTAATGACTGGCGCCCTGTTTTTATGTGTCAGTTTATTCCGTAAACCTTGCGTGCGATGTCAACGGTTTCTTTTGCGTCGCGGGCGTAATAATCCGCGCCTATCTTCTCGGCATATTCGGGGGTAAGCACGGCGCCGCCGACTACCACCTTGCAGTTCACGTTATTCTCGCGCAGCAGCTTTATCGTGTTCTCCATGCTTTTCAGGGTCGTGGTCATCAGCGCGGAAAGTCCCACCAGACGGACATCGTACTTTATCGCCGCGTCAACAACCGTCTGATAATCCACGTCCTTGCCTAAATCTATGACGTCGAAGCCGTAATTCTCAAGCAGCGTTTTTACGATGTTCTTTCCGATATCGTGGATATCTCCCTTGACTGTGCACAGCACCACCCTGCCTGCGGAAACTCCGCTTCCACCGCGCTCGGAAATGGCTTTCTTGACCACGTCGAACGCAGCCTGCGCAGCGCCCGCTGACTGTATCAGCTGCGGCAGGAATATCGTTCCCTTTTCGAACTTCGCTCCCACCGCGTCCAGAGCGGGAATGAGTTTTCCGTTGATAAGTTCCATCGGGTCGGTGCCGGAACTCAGCATTTTTTCAGCCGCTGCTGCGGACTCTGCCTTAAGACCTGCCGCAACTGCGTCGGAGATGTCCATTTCAGCCGCAGCGGTGGAAGCTGCCGGCTTCTTGACTTCCGCGCCGTAATTCTCGATGAAATCAACTCCGTGACGGTCGTAACCGCTCAGCAGCCGGAATGCGCGCACTGCTCCGGTCATGCCCGCGATATTAGGGTTCATTATCGGGAGCGTAAGCCCGCACTGCATCGCAAGGGAAATGAACGTGGTGTTCACAAGTTCGCGGTTCGGCAGTCCGAAAGAGATATTTGAAACGCCCAGTACGGTTTTCAGACCGAGTTTCTCTGTCACCATGCGCAGCGCTTTCAGCGTTTCCTTTACGCCGTCCTGTTCAGCGGAAGCGGTCAGGGTGAGGCAGTCGATGTACACGTCCTGCTTCGGTATGCCGTATTCCAGCGCGCGGTTGAGTATCCTTTCAGCAATCGCGAAGCGCTCTTCTGCCGTCCTGGGGATTCCGTTCTCGTCAAGGGTAAGTCCTACCACCGCGGCGCCGTACTTCTTGACAAGCGGCAGCACCGTGCGCAGCTTTTCTTCCTCGCCGTTGACGGAATTGATTATCGGCTTGCCGAAAACTATACGCAGCGCCGCTTCCAGCACGGGAAGCTCGGTGGTGTCTATCTGCAGCGGCGCGTCAGTAACGGACTGGATAGCATTTACCGCGGAGATCATCATTTCCTTTTCGTCGATGTCAGGAAGTCCCACGTTGACATCGAGTATCTCGGCGCCCGCGCCGGTCTGCTCAAGCGCCTGGCGCATGATGTAATCCAGGTCGTGCTTCTTGAGCGCTTCCTTGAAAAGCTTCTTGCCGGTTGGATTTATACGCTCGCCGATTATTCTCACCGTATCCACCGTTACAACGCTGGAGGCGCTGCACACTGCCGCAGGTATCTCGGGCTTCGGCATAACGCAGGTTTTCCCCTTAACGCGCTTCGACACCTCGCGGATAAAGTCCGGGGTGGTGCCGCAGCAGCCGCCGAGCACCTTGACGCCCTTTGCCGCTATCTGCTCCATTATCTCCGCATATTCCTCGGGGGTAGTGTTGTAGAGGTTCGTTGCCGGGTCGGGAAGCCCCGCATTGGGTCGGATAAGCACCGGCACGCTGCTCCATTTAAGTATCTCGTCAACGATAGGGAGCGCGTCTTTCGGGCCCAGAGAGCAGTTCATGCCGACTACGTCCGCGCCAAGTCCGCACAGGGTCAGCGCCATTGCAGCGGCGCTGCAGCCAGTGAATGTGCGCATGTTCTGCTCAAAGGACATGGTGCACAGCACAGGGAGGTCGGTGTTTTCCTTAGCTGCCAGGAGCGCGGTCTTTATTTCCATGAGGTCGGTCATGGTCTCAATGGCGATGAAATCCGCTTCCCTGCCCGCGACCATTATCTCGCGGAACATATCATACGCCTCGTCTACCGGCATATCGCCGGTAGGTCTGAGCATTCTGCCCAGGGAACCTATATCAAGCCCGACAAGGACATCTGTGCCCTCGGCAGCCTCGCGCGCGATCTTTATTCCCTCTTTGACGACCTGCTCCACCGTGTACTTGCTGTTCTGCAGTTTATGGCGGTTCGCGCCGAATGTGTTCGCGTAAATTCCCTGCGCGCCCGCTTCGATGTAACTCCTGTGTATCGAACGGATAAGGTCAGGCTCGGTGAAGTTGAGTTCCTCCGGCAGCCCTCCCAGCTTAAGCCCTTTCTGCTGTAAGACAGAACCCATGGCTCCGTCAAGAACGATATGCTCGTCTTTTGCAAGCAATTCTCTGAATGTCATAGTTTATCTCCGTTTATCTTATATTTTCCAGCAGTGCGTCCAGGCGCTCCAGCGCCTCGCTGCCCGGTATTTCCTTCCCGTATCTCACGCGGTCGTATTCAGCCACTACTTCGTTCAGGGCTGCGTCTGATATTCTCGCGGAAAACGCCTTGTTACCCTTGCTGCGGTGAATGGTCGTGGTATCTGTCGGCAGCTGCGGGAATGCGCTCTGTTTAAGCCGCGTCAGGAACAATTCGTACCCCAGCCGGTATTTCATCACCGGGTCGCTTTCCCTGCGGTATTTTTTCAGCAGGTCGCGCTCCGAGCGCTGCACCCCGCGGGATTTCTGCCGGATATCGCTGCTCTCGCTGAATTCGTCAACGAAAGGCGACTGCGGCTCCTCTGCCCTGCCCCTGAAAAGCGGAGCAAAAATCTCCTTGATGAACTGCCATATCTGCCTGCGGAATTTCACCGCGAGCAGCACCATTCCCGCCATCAGCAGGTAAAACAGCAGCTGCGCCAGAACGTTGCTGTTTTCGTAATACTCCATTCCGGCAGCTGTGTTCTCGTCCATTTCGCCGTAATCGTAAATTTCATTCTCTCTGCCGCGTATCAGTGAAACCAGCCAGCTTACGAGCATTTTCAGCAGGGACATTATTCCCTCTGCGACAGGTTTTGTGAACAGGCACAGCGCCACAATAACAGCCCCCGTGCCCAGAATGAGCAGCGCGTTGTATTTACGCACGCCTGCGGGCAGGACTGCATTCCCACCGGAACGCTGGCGGGTCTGCATATCGATATTCGTCTGATTTGTCAGCACCGCTGCAGTTATCATCATGACGCCGAATGAAACGCAAAGCTGCATTATGCCCGGATTCGTCAGTTCCTCGCGATAAGTCAGGCTGATGAGGATCGCCCCCAGCAGCGCAGCCACGAAATACAGCGCGAACCACCCCCGGGTGAAGATATCGCTGTATTCCCTGCCGACTGCGCAATACCCCGCATAATATGCCGTGATACAGCCCGGCAGGAAATACAGATACAGCCCGGCATGCGCATTGATAAGCACCCCGACGATTATAAAAGCCGCAGCCGGAACTATCACGCCTATCCTTGAAAGGAAAAGCATGAACGGCTTGGTTTTGCCCGAAAATGAAGCGCCGTGTATCCAGCATGAGCACAGCCGCCCGCAGCCGTAAAACACTGCGACCACCGCATACATCGCGATGTAGTACCACCAGACGAACCCGCCGAAGCCGACGCCCTGCGCCACCACCACAAACGGGAACAGCGCCAGGAACTGCCCGAACACGGCAAGCCCGGTCAATATTCTCTGATACATGGTCATTCCTCTCCGAGCAGCCGCAGTACGTTACGCGCCAGGATATCCTCCTGTTCCTCCGGCGTGAGCGGAAGTCTGCGGAAGCGTTCAAGCTCCTCTACCGCGTCCCACATCGGGTAATCAGTGCCGAAGAATACGCGCTTTGTGCCAAGCTTTCTGATGAGTTCAGCTGCGTGCTCCGGGGTCATCGCGTAAAGGCTGCTGGAAAGATCGGCGTAAATAACGCCGCCTGAAAACAGCTCCGCCGCCTCGTCCCACTTCGTCCAGCCAGCCAGATGCGCGCCGATAACGGTCAGCTTCGGGAAGCGCTTCATCACGTTGTACAGCCGTTTCGGGTCCGAGTAGTCATACCGGCTGTCACCGCAGTGGAACAGTATTGGCAGCCGTCCCTCGGCAGCCTCGTAAATCGGGAACGCTTTCGGGTCGTCTATGTTGAACTTCTGAAAATCCGAATGCAGCTTTATGCCTTTCAGTCCCAGCGAAACAATGCGTTCCGTTTCCCCCGCGATATCAGGGAAATCAGGGTGCAGCGCGCCGAACCCTATCAGCTTATCCGGGTGCAGCGTAACCTGCTGCGCGATGAAGTCGTTGATATTGTGGACCTGCTCCGGCACAGTCGCCACTGACTGCACGACAGCCTTGTCGACGCCGGCTTTTCTGTTTATTTCGAGCAGGGAGCCGACAGTGCCGTCGAACCTCACTCTCATATCGTAAAAACTGCTTATGCCGTCTGCCGCGCGGGCGGCTATCTTATCCGGGAATATATGTGCATGTGCGTCGATTATCATTTTCATTCTCCTTTTTAAAGGTTCCTAAGGTATTATATCACGAATTTGCGGTTTTGTCCATAGTATCATGTAACTTACCCGCAGAAACGCGCTTTTTTTGTTAAGAAACACCTTGAATTTTGCCAGGCTGTGTGATACAATATACATTATAATGAAATTATTGCGCATACGCAACAGAATGGAGAAAATGCATGGAACCACATGATTATAAAGTCACAAAAATCGAGGGTGAATACGCAACGCTTACAGACATTGACAGCGGGGACGAACTTTTCATCGCGCTGTTTCTTCTGCCCGAGGGAACCGACATCGGCATGACGCTGCACTATGAAAACCTCTGCTATGAGATAACGGAGGAATGACATGGCACTTATGCTGATAGTCGTGACCTGCTACACGATATGCTCGCTCAGCGACAAATACGCGGTTGCCAAACTCAGGATGAACGGAAACACGCTGACATTCCTCATGGCAGCGGCGACCTCGCTGTTCATGCTGGCGTATCTTCCGTTTGACAGCAGGCACTTTGACGGCAGTTTCACCGCTTACCTTGCCATAGCGCTTATGATCGCCTCAAAAATGCTGGAATTCCAGCTGGCGGCTGTGATACTCAAGGAAATGTCCGCGTTTGAACTGAAAGCCTGGCTGGGACTGACCGTGTTCCTTTCCTACGGTACCGACCTCATTCTCGGAAAGGCGCTGCTTGGCGGTGTCACCGTGTGGAAATTCTGCTTCATCGCGGTGACTGCAGCCGGTCTGTTCCTCATCGCAAAAGCCGGTGGGAAAAAGATAAACTACAAAAAGATAGTCCTGCCGCTCGCGGGATATCTGCTGTGCAAGTTCGGCTACGGGCTTATCGTGAACTTTACCAGCGGGAGCATTTCGCCCACGCTGTCGCTGTTCTGCGCGCTGGTGATACTTGCCGTGATACTCGCGCCGTTCGTCCACCCGATAAAACTCTGCCGTGAGAACACCAAAGGCGTGCTGATCGTCGGGCTTACAAAGATACCCAACGTCATAGGGCTTATCCTTGAGAATATCGTCGCACAGCAGAGCATGGCGAATTACTCGTTCATACAGCCGATGATACTGGTGGCGCTGTTCTTTATCGGCGTGATAAGAAAAGAGGAATGCACAAAACTCAACATCATCGGCGGAATAGTGTGCATTCTCGGCATAGTCGGATTTCAGACCATACAATACATAATATAAATAAATTCGGAGAACAAAAGAATGAAGGAACTTACATCAGGCAAACCTGCGAAGCTGATAATCGGCTTTGCGCTGCCAGTTCTGCTGGGACTCGCTTTTCAGCAGGCTTACACCCTGACAGATACTATAATAATCGGCAGTCAGCTCGGTGAGAATTCGCTTGCGGCAGTCGGCTCCACATCGGCGGTGGTATCGCTGATGTTCAACATCATAAATGGTCTTGTGACTGGCTTCGCGATACTCATTGCAAAGAATTTCGGCGCGGGAGACCACGACGAAATGCGGCGCACCATCGCGCGCACCATCACTTTTTCAGGAATTGCAGCCGCAGCGATAATCCTCGGCATCGCCTTTTTCATTGACCCGCTGCTGCACGCGCTGAACACCCCCGCGGGTATTTACGACGAAGCCCGTACCTACCTTTTCATCGTTGATCTGGGACTTGCGGCAACGCTGTTCTATAATCTGGAGTCCGCAATACTGCGCGCGGTAGGCGACAGCGTAATTCCGCTGGTCATTCTGGTGATATCAACGGTGCTCAACATCGGGCTGGACGTGCTGATGGTAGTGGTTTTCCCGATGGGAGTTGCAGGCGCTGCGCTCGCGACGGTCATCGCACAGCTGGTTTCCGCTGTTGTGTGCTTTATCTACCTCATAAAAAAGCGCCCGTTCCTTATTGTAAAGCCCGGGGATTTCAGGTTCACCAGGGCTTCAACTGTTGAACTTCTCAGCGCCGGCTGCGGCATGGCCCTGATGTATTCCATCGTGGACATCGGCTCGATAGTCCTGCAGAACGGAATAAACGGCTTCGGTGAGGACATAATCGCTGCCCACACTGCCGCAAGAAAGCTGTTCGGCTTCACGATAATGCCGTTCTCCGCGCTCAGCGCTACTTTAGTCACATACACCAGCCAGAACCGCGGTGCGGGTAAGTACTCGCGCATCGGAAAGGGCGTCCGCGCTGGCGTGCTCATCGGGCTTGCATGTGCGGCATTCAACGTTCTGCTTATCTTCACCTGCGGCAGAGCCATGGTGGGAATGATACTCCCCGACTGCGCGTCGGAAGTCGCAGAAACGGCAGTGCTTTATCTCAGGGTGAACGTGCCGTTCTACTTCTTTCTGACGGTGCTGCTGGAACTCCGCAGCACCCTGCAGGGACTTGGGCACAGCGTTATACCGATAGTGGCAAGCTGCATAGAACTGGTGTGGAAGATATGCACCGTTATATTCATGATACCCTGGCTGGACTACATGGGCGTAATAATCTCAGAGCCTATAATCTGGACGGTCTGCGCAATAATAATCGGGACGATAGCGCTTGTGACGCTCCGTCGCCTGCCGCATAACGACGAGAATATTTCCCCGGAAATACAGAAAGGAATAACAGATGGTAAGTGAATTATCAGAAAAGCTGGTAGAAAACATCTCCCTTGCAGTAAAGGGAAAAAGACGTGAACTGCGCCTTATCACCGCAGCCATGCTTGCCGGTGGACACGTGCTGCTTGAGGACGTCCCCGGCACCGGAAAGACCCTGCTCGCACGTTCGCTTGCGAAGTCAGTCAACGCGGATTTCAGGCGCATTCAGTTCACGCCTGACCTGCTGCCATCTGATATCACGGGCATAAATTACTTCAACATGAAGGAACAGGAATTCCAGCTGAGGAAAGGCCCTGTGTTCACGAATATCCTTCTCGCGGACGAGATAAACCGCGCCACCCCGAGGACGCAGTCCGCGCTGCTGGAATGCATGGAGGAACAGCAGGCTACCATCGACGGCGACACTTACCGCATGGAGCAGCCTTTTTTCGTCATAGCCACCCAGAATCCTGTCGAGATACAGGGAACATACCCCCTGCCAGAAGCGCAGCTGGATCGCTTCATGATACGTCTGGCGCTTGGTTATCCCGACCGTGCGGACGAGGTTGCGGTTATAGGCGGGAAGTCCTCGCGTCAGCTGGAAGCAGTCTGCACCGCGCAGGACATCATATCAGCGCGGGATGAGATAGCAAAGATAGTCCCCGGGGAAGCCGTGTGCTGCTATATCGCCGATATCGCAGCGGCGACAAGACGTCATGGCAGCGTAAAGCTCGGGCTTTCGACAAGAGGCGCCGCTTCCCTGGGCAGAATGTCCTGCGCGCTGGCGGCAGTTTCCGGGCGTGATTTCGTTATGCCGCAGGACGTTATCGAGGCCGCGCCATATGTCATAAAGCATCGTCTTATCTGCCGTGGTGGCGGCGCTGGCTCAGCGGAAGATATACTGCGGCAGGTGATGGACAGCGTGCCTGTCCCCACCGAGGGCTGATATGGAACTGCTGGTGATGGCGGCGATACTTGCCGCAGTGCTTATCGGGCAGTATTTTCTGTACCAGCGCCAGGGGCAGAAACGCCTGAACTACACCCTGACACTGAAACGCAGCGACAGCGCTGAAATATCTGCGGGCACCGGGATTATCCTTGAAGCGTTCGAAGATGAAGAACTGGAACTTATTGAGGAAATAGACAACGCAAAGCCGCTCCCGCTGCCATGGGTGCGCACTGAAATAAGCTGCTCGCGATGGCTGACGTTCCACGGCTGCAGGGATACCAACGCAAAGGACGACGGGCAAAAGGGGCTCATTTCCGGTATATTCACCCTGAGAGGCAGGCAGAAGTGCCGGCGCACCTGGCGCATAAAATGCGAGAAGCGCGGTGTATTCACCATCGACGACGTGTCAGTCACCGTCAGCGACCTGTTCGGTCTGGTGAGGAATTCCCGCGTGATAAAACTGGACCAGCAGCTAAGGATACTCCCGATACCCGCAGAGATAGAGCCTGCGGAAATGTCCGGCGACGCGTTCATCGGAGATATTCCGGTGCGCAGGTTCGTCCTGCCGGACCCGTTTGTGATCAGCGGCGCGCGCGAATACACTGGCCGTGAGCCGATGAATCGTATCCACTGGGCACAGAGCGCACGCAGCGGTTCGCTGATGGTGTACTGCAACGAATTCACCACCGAGCGCCGGGTGATGATACTCCTGAATATCCAGAGAAGCTACCACGGTGAAAAGCAGCAGATGAGCCTGCCGACGATGGAAGCGCTGATAAAGGGCGCTGCATTCACACTGGAGCAATGCGCCGAGAGCCATACGGAATGCGCGCTAGCGGTGAATTCCCCGCAGCCCGTGCCGCCTGTTACAGGCGAGGGTTACGAGCACCGAATGAACGCGCTGCGCGAACTCGCTGAACTCTCCGGCGAATGCGGAGAGCACATCGACGATTTCATTTCCGGGCTGAATTTCAACGATTTCACCGACGTGGTATTCATCAGCAGCTTTCTCGACGACAAGTGCGCCGACGTCCTGCGGGAATTGTCCGGGAGAGGAGTGTGCATTTCAATAATGAGCACGGAGATAGAAAACACGGACATATGCGAGGTTCAGCATATCCACAAGAAAAACTACCGGTGATTGACAAGCCGTGCATATGGTTGTATAATCACTATATAAACTTAAATAAAAGAAAGGGTCATTATGTCAGAAGCATCACTAACAATGGACAGCATCGAACAGACCCACGCACTGTTCGGCGACCTTGACTGCAACGTGAATACCATACAGAAAGCGTTCGGCGTGACGATATTCAGCCGCGGCAGCGACGTAAAGATATCCGGCGACGACGAAAAGGCGGTGGACTCCGCAAAACGCTGTCTGGAGTCGCTTTCGAGAATGTTCCGCAAGGGCGACCCGATAAACGACCAGAACGTGCGCTACGTCATTTCCCTCGTGAATGAAGGCTCCGAGGGCGAAGCAGACACCATCTCGTCGGACTGCGTGTGCGTAAGTTACGCAGGCAAACCGATACGCCCGAAAACCATCGGGCAGAAAAAGTACTGCGAGATGATACGCAAGAACACGATAACATTCGGCGTGGGACCCGCGGGCACCGGCAAAACCTACCTTGCGGTTGCGCTTGCAGTCAGCGCGTTCAAGGCGCATGAAGTTCAGCGAATAATCCTCACCCGACCTGCGGTGGAAGCCGGCGAAAAGCTCGGTTTTCTCCCCGGCGACCTGCAGAACAAGGTAGACCCATATCTGCGCCCGCTCTACGACGCGCTTTTTGAGATGTTCGGGCAGGAAGCGTTCGCAAAGCTGCAGGAGCGCGGAGTCATCGAGGTGGCGCCGCTCGCCTACATGCGCGGACGCACCCTTGACGACAGCTTTATAATCCTTGACGAAGCCCAGAACACCACCCGGGAGCAGATGAAAATGTTCCTGACGCGTCTTGGCTTCAACAGCAAAATGGTCATCACCGGCGACATAACACAGATAGATCTGCCGGAAACGTCCAAATCAGGTCTTATCGAGGCGCTGAGGGTACTGAAGAACATCGACGATATCGCGCAGAACCGCTTCACCGAAAAGGACGTAGTACGCCACAGACTGGTGCAGGATATCGTGCGCGCATACGACAACTACAACCAGGCAAACAAGCAGGAACAGGACAAGAAGCCCTACCGCAGCAACAGGAGGAACGCATGAAGATAATCACATTTCTCAGCAATGAGCAGGAAAAAATGGCACCCCCGGAGGACATCGAGCATCTGATAGAAATATGCACCGCTGCCGCTCTCGAAGAAGAGGGCATCGACGACACCGCAGAAGTTTCCGTCACACTGGTGGACAACGAGGGTATCCGCGAACTGAACAAGGAACACCGCGACATCGACCGCGAAACAGACGTTCTGTCATTCCCGCTTGGGGACGACGACGGATACGAAGTCGATCCCGACAACGACGCGATAATGCTCGGTGATATCGTCATTTCGCTTGAGAAAGCCGCTCAGCAGGCTCAGGAATACGGGCATTCCTACAGGCGCGAGGTTGCTTTTCTCATCACGCATTCGCTGTTCCACCTGCTTGGCTACGACCACGTGAACAGCGAGGAAGAGGAAAAGGAAATGTTCGGCAAGCAGGAGAAAGTACTTGACAAGCTGGGCATAACCCGCGACGCATGAAAAAGTTCCTGAAAGGCTTCGCTTACGCCGCTCATGGAATTATCCACGGCTTCACTGAGCGAAATTTCCGGGTGCACGTCTGCGCGGTGTGCTTCGTAAGCTGGTTCGCGCTGCGGTTCTATGAGCTTTCCCGAGGGGAATGGGCAGCGCTGCTGCTGACGTTCGCGGCAGTCATTTCTGCGGAACTCTTCAACACTTCCGTCGAGCGGCTGTGCGACAAGGTTTCACCGGAAAAGGACGAGCACATAAAGCACAGCAAGGACTGCGCTGCGGGCGCGGTGCTGGTTTCCGCAATATTTGCGGTGGGCGTCGGGATCACGCTTTTCTGGGATACCGCGCGGTTTGCTGCGGTCGGGGAATACTTCACCGCACAGCCGCTGAGATTTCTGTGGCTGGGGCTTTTCATCGCTGCGGCTGCAGTTTTCGTATTCCTGCCGGAAAGGCTCAAAGACAGGCGCTGAATGCATATAATAACGACATGAATAAGATAGAATTCGCAGAATACATCGCTGAGACCTACAACTCAGACCCGGAATACCCCTGGGCTGACCACCCGGAATACGCGGTGTTCCGTCACGGCAGCAACCGGAAGTGGTTCGCGCTGATAATGGACATTCCGGGCAGCAAACTCGGGCTGGACGCCGAAACCGTCTCCATCGTAAACCTGAAAAACGATCCGATAATGTCCGGCTCGCTGCGTAACGAGCCAGGGATATTCCCCGCATATCACATGAACAAGGAAAGCTGGATATCCGTTCTGCTTGACGGGACAGTCCCGGACGAAAAGCTGAAAATGCTGCTGGATATCAGCTTTGAACTCACCATGCCAAAGACCCGCAAACACAGATGAATTACGGAGGGCGCCATGAAATCAACACCAGATATCGGACTTGTCCTATGCGGAGGCGGTGGGCGCGGAGCCTATCAGACAGGCGTCTGGCAGGCGCTGAATGAACTCGGGCTGGACAGGTACATAAACGGCGTTTCCGGCACGTCGGTGGGGGCGCTTAATGCCGCGCTGTTCGCGTGCGGCGATATCGTACTCGCTGAAAACATCTGGACTTCCCTGCGGCGCCGCGATATCACCGACCCTGCGGAAACTGCGGGGCGCGTTCTCCTTGGCGTGATGAACTTTCTCGGCTCGGAGAACCGCACGATAGACATTCCCGACCCGGAGCGCGCAATAAAATCCGGTATTTTTTCACCGCAGGGGCTTATCGACAAGATAGAGGAAAACGGCGTGAACAAGTGCGTTTCCGGCTGCGGAATTCCCTGTTTCGCATGCTGCCACAACAGCGGGACCGGGCGCGCTGAGTACTTTGACATGAGCGCATTCCCACCGGAACAGATAACGGAATATCTCACTGCTTCCACCGCGATACCCGCGGTTTTCCCGGCAAAGGAGATAAACGGAGTTTTCTACCGCGACGGTGGATTGTCCGACAATACACCAATAAAACCGCTGTACGATATCGGCTTCCGAAAGTTCATAATCAGCTATCTCGGGAATATCGCGGCTGACCTGTCGGAGTTCCCGGACGCAGATTTTCTGGAGCTTTACCCGTCGGATAAAATACTTCTGGGCAGGAACGAGGGCAGGCTCATAAAGGCAGGGACGCTTGATTTCGACGGCGAAAATGCCGCTCTGCGCATTGAACTCGGGCGCTCAGAAACTCTGGAATATCTTTCCGGAAACACCGGCAGTTTTTTCCGCGACCGTCTGCTGGAATAATCCAGACACGGCTGCACAGAATACTTGGTAACCTCTAAAAACCGGGACACGAGCAGATTTCGTATATGACTTATATCAGATGTAAGGCACCAAACCGCAGTAATACTTGATGTATTTCAAGGTTTGGTAACGCAACAGATGATATAAGTCATAGAAATCTGCCGTGAAGGAGGTTTTTAGAGGTTACCACTTGCAAAACCACCGGAGGTGCCGCATGAATATCGTACCCTGCAAGGAAAACTGCCGCTGGCAGCAGGAAGGAATGTGCACTCTGCCAGACCTCACCTGCCCGTCGGAAGATACGGCTTCGCAGTGCCGCTATTTTGTTAGCCCTGAAACATAAAAACGACCGCTCTGCATTCCGGAGCGGTCATTTTATTCACTTCAGCGACGCGATAAGTTCGCGCATTTTCTCAGCGCCGTTTTCAGGATCACAGGTACCCGTTATGGATTTTGAACCGTCATAAGCGGTAAGTTTCATAACTCCGTCACTGATCTCGGTAAACGCGCCCTCTGCGGAAGCGCAGTCCGTGTCAAACGCTTTAAGGAACTCGCGCTCGGCATTAAAGCTGAGCCATGTGCGTTCGTCTTTTATTCCGCTTATCATCTGGGAAACTATGCTGCCCTTTTTGCATTCCATCGCGATCATGCCCTGACACGGCGCGGGAATGAACTCGCTGCAGCTGAACTCCCTCACCCTGAAGCCATCAAGCTGGTCTGCCAGCAGCGCCGCTTCTTCTGCGCGCAGGATTATCGCGTCGCACTGCCGGTCGGCAAGTTTGAGCAGGCGTGTTTCCGCATTGCCGCTGATATCGGTGAATTCTGCTTTGGGGTAGAATTTTGAAAGGTTCCTGCGGCGGCGCAGGCTTTCAGTTCCCACCAGGAACCTATTTTTCCTGCTGAATTCTGCGGTGCTGCGCGTAACGAGTACCTCGCCGCTTTCCGCCCTTGGAAGAACTCCGGCTATCTCAAGCCCCTCTCCAATTTCCGCTGGCAGTTCATCAGCACTGTGGACCGCGATATCTATGCCGTATTCGTTCAGTTCGCGCTCCAGAGCATCAACAAAAATCTCATTGCCGCCAATGCTGCCCATGGGACGATCCCACACCCTGTCGCCGAACGTCACAATTTCGACGGTCTGTATCTCCAGCCCCGGATAATGCGCTGCAAGCGCCTTTCCTGCCGTTTCTGCCTGCGCCCTCGCCAGTCTGCAGCGACGCGAGCCTATTTTAAGTATCATGTCTTTCTCCGTTCCGGTCGGCGTTGCAGTACCCTGCGCAGCCGGTGTATGTGCGTCTATTATACATCAGACCGCTCCAAAAGTCAACCGGGCGCTTGACATTTCTGCTAAACTATGATATAATCATTATCGAAAATTATTATGTGGATTTTTCCGGATCTGATCACCTTTTCGCCACACGACATCAACGGTCGTGTGGCTATTTTACTGTCCGGAATAGATTTGGAGGTCTGATGAATTCTGAATTCATGAAAGAAAAACCGGTGTTCCCGCTGCTAATGTCCATGGCGCTGCCGATGGTGCTGTCAATGCTGGTGAACTCCCTGTACAACATCGTTGACAGCTTTTTTGTCGCGAAAATAAGCGACGACGCCATGACTGCGCTCTCGCTGGTGTTCCCGGTGCAGAACCTTATAAACGCCGTCGGGATAGGTTTCGGCGTGGGTATCAACGCGGTCATAGCGTTCTTCAACGGCGCCGGGGAACGTGAAAAGGCTGACCGCGCGACTTCTCAGGGAATTTTCTTCGCGCTGATCCACAGCGTTGTTCTTACGACGGCAAGTATCCTTATCATGCCGTCGTTCCTGGGAATGTTCACTTCCTCGCAGAATGTCATCGATATGGGCGTGCGTTATTCCAACGTTGCATTCTCGTTCACGCTGATAATCAACCTTGGAATGGCTTTCGAAAAGATATTCCAGGCAGTCGGGCAGATGAAGATATCAATGCTTGCCCTGCTTGCGGGCTGCGTCACGAACATAATCCTCGACCCGCTGATGATATTCGGCATAGGCTTCCCTGAAATGGGGATAGAGGGCGCGGCGCTGGCTTCCGGCATCGGGCAGACGGTGCTGATGTCGTTCTATATCGTTGTATACTTCCGGCACCCGATAGGGGTGCGCGTCCGTCGCGAACTTTTCCTGCCTGACAGGAAAACTGCCGCCCGTCTTTATTCCGTGGGAATCCCCGCGGCGCTGAACCTCGCGCTGCCGTCGCTGCTTATCTCCGCGCTGAACGCGATACTCGCGGAATTCGGCGAAGTGTATATTCTCACGCTGGGAATTTATTACAAGCTGCAGACGTTCCTGTACCTCACCGCAAACGGAATGATACAGGGCATGCGCCCGCTGGTGGGCTACAACTACGGCGCCGGGGAATACAGGCGCGTGGAACAGCTTTACCGGCTGGTCCTGGTACTCAGCTGCGGCATCATGGTCGTCGGAACCGTGATATGCCTTGCGATACCCCGGGAACTCATGGGACTGTTCACCACCGACCCACAGGCAATTCTCGCCGGCGAAAGCGCGCTGCGCATAATAAGCGCGGGATTTGTGGTGTCGGCTGTGTCGGTGACTTCCTCAGGGGCGCTGGAGGGTCTTGGAAAGGGCGTTCCGTCGCTTGTGATATCGCTGTGCAGATATCTGGTGATAATCGTGCCTGCTGCGTTCCTGCTGAGCCGCCCATTCGGTCCCGACGGGGTTTGGAATGCATTCTGGGTGACGGAACTTGTCACTGCGGCAATCTCGTTCATTATCTGGCGAAAAGCTGTTTCCCGCACAAAAAAGGCAGATTTATAAAAAAACACTTGACAAATCTGCATGTTGGGTGTATAATTCATTTGTACGGAGAGATACTCCGTATAGCAAATCAAACAAATGCGTTGATGGGTGCGTTTCCGCGCCGTATCCGAAGCCGACTTTTTCAGAGAGCTGCCGTCAGGTGCAAGGCAGTAAAGCGCTCGTATACGATCCGCCCGTAGCAGATGAACTGAACACGGTACGTTCCACCGCCGGTAAGTTCGTACGGATTTCCACCGTTAAAGGGAAGTGCATTGATGGATGTACAGAGGCTGATTTTGGCTTTATACTATGCCCTCTTACCACCCGTAAAGAGGGCATTTTCTGTTTTAGCTGCTCCTCTGCACCCGCAAAGCCGGAAAATTCAAGCCGCAAGACGGCAGGAGGAGTTTTATTATGATGACATTAGACAAGGTTTACAAGGCGTCCCACGTTCTCAAGGAAGTTATAAGGGAAACAGACCTCATCAAGGCCCCCAACATCAACAAGGACTGCGAGGTATATCTCAAGACTGAGAACCTGCAGGTTACTGGTTCGTTCAAGGTGCGCGGCGCGTACTTCAAGATCTCCCAGCTGAGCGATGAGGAAAAGGCAAAGGGCGTCATCGCCTGCTCCGCAGGTAACCACGCACAGGGCGTTGCTCTGGCCGCTTCCAGGGCTGGCATCAAATCCCTTATCTGCCTGCCGGACGGCGCGCCCATCTCCAAGGTTGAGGCTACCAAGTCCTATGGCGCTGAGGTATGTCTGGTAGAGGGCGTTTACGACGACGCATACGCAAAGGCCCTGCAGCTGCGCGACGAGAAGGGATACACGTTCATTCACCCGTTCGACGACGAGGACGTTATCGCAGGTCAGGGAACCATCGGTCTTGAGGTACTTGAGCAGCTTCCCGACGTTGACGCTGTAGTTGTTCCTATCGGCGGAGGCGGACTTATCTCCGGTGTGGCATTCACGATAAAGCAGCTCAACCCGAACATCAAGGTTTACGGCGTTCAGGCTGCCGGCGCACCCAGCATGTTCAATTCCGTTAGAGACGGCAAGATAGAGCGCCTTGACAATGTTTCGACCATTGCCGACGGTATAAAGGTCAAGGAACCCGGTCAGCACACTTTCGACATCTGCAGCAAGTATGTTGATGAGATAGTTACAGTCACCGACGACGAGATCGCAGCCGCTATCCTCGCGCTCATCGAACAGCAGAAGCTTATTTCCGAGGGCGCGGGCGCAGTTTCCGTTGCTGCGACAATGTTCAACAAGATACCGGTAAAGGGCAAGAAGGTCGTCTGCCTGGTTTCTGGCGGTAATATCGACGTTACTATCCTCTCCCGCGTCATTCACCGCGGTCTTGTCAAGTCCGGCAGAACCGCGCTGCTCAACATCGAGCTTATGGACAAGCCCGGTCAGCTGCTTGGCGTTTCCAAGGTGATTGCAGAACTCGGCGGCAACGTTGTCGGCGTTCATCACGAACATGTGGGCAATTCCGATATCAACGGCTGCTACCTGCGTATTGAGATGGAAACAAGGAACTTCGAGCACCTCAACCAGATCAGAACGGCTCTTACAGAGGCCGGTTTCAAGATAATCGACTAATCGAAAAGGAGAACTACTATGAAAGATGTTCACACCAACAATGCCCCCGCAGCCATCGGTCCTTACACACAGGCAAAGATCGTAGGAAATATGGTTTACACCTCCGGTCAGATAGCTATCGTTCCCGCAACCGGAAATCTTGCAGAGGGCGGTATCGAAGCGCAGTCCAAGCAGGTATGCGAGAACCTCAAGGCTGTTCTTGCAGAGGCTGGTTCTGATCTTGCAAAAGTAGTCAAGACCACATGCTTCCTGCATGATATCAACGATTTTGCTGCATTCAACGCTGTTTACGGCGAGTACTTCACCACAAAGCCCGCACGCTCCTGCGTCGGTGGACTGAGCCTCCCCAAGGGCGCTCTTGTCGAAGTTGAAGTCATCGCTGAACTGTAATTCAACAACAAACACTGAAGCCGCTGCGAAAAGCAGCGGCTTTTTCTGTTCACATCGGAGGGATAACTATCGTCTTTCTTCCGCGCCTGGCGGCGTAATCCACGGTGAATTTCGTGCCACCCGGCTTGCCGTCGAACACTGCTATGAGAATATCGCACAGATCCACCAGCGCCCTGTTGCGGTTGAGCATGCAGTCTTTCGTGTAGGTTTCGGAAAGGCACAGCACCTTGTCGCATTGCCGCAGGATATCGTGGTAGTGCTCCTGGTCAGCCGCTCCCCACTTTACCTCCTGGGTGCGGCACGGGAGCACCGCAGTCAGACGAACCTCAGGGTGCCCGCTGCGGAGTTTCATCACCAGCTCGGCACACCACATGTCCACGCCAAGCGCCATACCGGTGTAGAATTCAGTCGCGCCATGTTCATAAAGTGTGACTATCTGCCCGTAAATTCTTTCCATCAGGTCAACGTACATCGGGTCGTCCTCGCCGAAAAACGGCAGTTTCTGCGGACGGTACCCCGTAAACGAAACTCTGTACATGTTTATTCCTCCCTGTGAATAATACATATATTCTAGCATATTATGAAAGAAAAATCAAGCAAAAAATGACGCAGTTTATAAAAAAAGGGCACGGATTTGTGCCCTTTTTCTGTTATCATTACGGCTGTTCAGAAACTATAATTCTCATATGGTTCATAATTATCTACAATTGGATAACTGTTGACACTGCCTTTGAACATCTCAAGTATTATCTTTGCAAAGATGTCCTTATCCGCGAGTTCCTCAAAATGGGTTTCCACTTCGTCCATGACGTCGTTATAGAAATCCTCGTCGATATCGTCGATGTTATAGAGCTTGTAATCTCCCGACGGCTTGGGAGCGATATTTCCGGAAGCCTCCGTGATATCCAGCGAAATGCTCGCCTTGCCGTAATCCTCGTGGGAAACGCCAACAGTGACCTTCGCGCCCCTTCCGCTGGGAACAATGGAATACAGCAGTCTGCCGTCGGCTATCTTGCCCGCGTATTCATCGCCGAAAATGGAAGCCGCAGTCGCTCTGTCAACGCTGACCTCGAATTCACCCTTCATGCCGGGAGCGCCGAAAACGCTCATAAGTCCGACGTTCTTGTAATCGACCTTAAAGGAGTATGTCTGATCTCCATAGTAATAATTCGGAGTCGTAACAGTAAGCTTCGCAGTTCCCTCAGAAGCGGACTTGCCAGTGGCGCGCAGCCTGAAATACTCCGTGCTGCCGTACTTGTAAGAAGCAGCGCTGTCAACGCCGTTGGAGATAAGATAAGCGTCAACATTTTCAGATGAATTATACCCGCTCTTATACTTGAACCTTGCACCGGCAACGGAGTTATCGTTGTTTATGTAAAGCGTTACATGATATGTGTCATCGTTGAAGTCGTCATTTTCTATTCTATAGTTGACGCTGTCGAGCGAAGACTCCAGATCGTACCTTGTGCTGTCAACGCTGTATCCGGTCATCTGGGCGTAAAACTCGATAAAATCATCGTCCTCAAGAGCCACTTCGATCACCGCGCCGAGAAGCTTGTACACGTCCTCATTATCAAGCTTAACTTCGAAAGCCACACCGTTGAACTCTACGCCGCCTACCTCGGTGCTCTCGTTGACGTAATCATACTTGAAGCCATCAAATATCTTCCTGGTCTTTTCGCTTACCTTTGAAACGAATTTCGAATAATCAAAGGTCTTGGGGGCTTCCTTTTCTATCTCGTCCCATGTGTGCTCTGGCAATTCAACTTCGATACCCTTTTTGGTAATCCCCGGGAAAATGAATGTCGCGGTGCCGTCCTTTTCGTAACGCGCCTGTGCTTCTCCGAGGTTATCGCCGCCTACGGAAACCTTTGCCGAATATTCGATGGCGTCCTTGCCGTACTTTTCAGCAGCGGTGAATTTCAGCTCCGAAATGCTCTTGAGCAGCTTGTCAAAGTCGTCCTCGTCCATGCCGGCAGATGAAGCCATATCTTTCAGGTCCTCCGCGAAACTGCTGTCGAGTTCCACATTAGCGCTGAGCGAAGCCTGAATTCCGTCGGAACCAAGCATTTCGCTGAGAATGGCTGCGCTGTATTCCATAGAAACAGCCGGCATATCGCTGGAGCTTACGCTGTACACTGCATTCTGCAGGCTTGAATTCGCAGCGGCGCTCTGCATGGATTTCTCCACCAGCAGCTGAGTACTGCTATTAGAAACAGCGCCCATCACGAATGAATGCGCATACCCTGCGTCGCCCATAGCAGCATGTGTGAATGCCGCTTTATTACAGTTGTAAACGATAAATCCGGTCGCAGCCAGTACAACAACGCCGCCCGCTGCCGCGCATATCGGAATAAGACGGCTCTTCTTTTTCTTCGGCTTCTCGACCGGCGCTGCGGGAGCAGTGTAACGCTCCGGCTGCGGCATTTCCGGCTGTACCGGCGCAGCCATAACGGGGGCAGAAGCCTGCTGTGGCTCGCTGTTGCCCTCTGCGGCGCGGTAATACTCGTTCATCAGCGCGTCTACCGGGCTGGACTTCGCGTCAGCTGCCTGCACAGGCTGCTCTGCGGGCTTTGAAAGGTCAACTGCAGGCTGCACCAGGGCGCCTCCTGCCAGCGCGGAATTCTCCGCTGTTACCGCATTATCAGCGGGCGCAGGTTCTCCGCACTCGCTGCAGAATTTCATGCCAGGTTCTATTCTGGAACCACACTTACCACAAAACATGTTTAACTCCTTTTCATATAAACCACTTACCCAGGCGCGCTATCTACAGCGCCTGTAATACTATACCAATGATTATAACATATTAAATGTTGTTTGTCAACGAATAATTCCAATTATCGACACACGTCGATGATCAGATATCTTTCAATATTATAATGGGAATAGGCGGGCAGTTTGGTCTGTTGACGAATGGCATTTCGATGACGGTGTACCTGTTGCTGTCGATCGTGGGCAGGTATTCAAGAAGCGCGTCGCGTTCCTCAAAGCCGGTTTCTCTGCCGTAGTAGATTATCAGGGTCATTATGCCGCCGCTCTTGAGCAGTTTCATTCCCTTTTCTATCGCGGGAATACTGGTGGATTTGTTCGTGAATATGTTATGGTCGCCCTTTGGCAGCCAGCCAAAATTAAAAGTTATGCAGGATACAGTACCTTCTTCGCAGACTTCGTCCATCTCGCTGTGGCTTTTCAGCAGGACATCAGCGCGGTCGGACATTCCGTGCTGCTCCAGCAGCGCCCTGGTGCTGTCCACTGCGTCCTGCTGAATATCAAACGCGGTGACATGGCCGCTTTCCCCGACAAGTTCCGCAAGAAAAAGCGTGTCGTTGCCCCTGCCCGCGGTCGCGTCAATACAGACATCCCCCGGCTGTACCTTTTCGCTGATTATCCTGTGTATTATGTTAAGTGCGCTGAAGTGCTTTCTAGGGTCCATTTCGTCCTCCTCAGATAATAATATATGTATTATACCACTTCCGGGCTGATTTGTAAATAGCATAAAGATTCAAAATGCGCTTGACAAAGATAACCAGATTAGTTATAATACGAACAAACGGACGAAATTCTATGCCTGGCATACCATCACAATGTTCAACCACCGAGTGAAGAAGATAAGGAGATGATAACATGGCAAAGCTTTACATAGTAGAGGGACTCCCCTGCTCCGGCAAAAGCACCGCTGCCGCGCATATCGCGCAGATCACCGGGGGCAGGCTGTTCGATGAAAACTGCGGCCGTCACCCTGTGGACTACGAATTCAGCGCGTTCATTCCCGGCGGTGCGGACTTCACACCGGAGGAATATGCGGTCATGAAAGCGTTCGCAGAAACGCAGCCCGGTGGAATGGTCGTCCCGCTGGACAAACTTGAGGGAAGCCTGTTCGACAAGGCGCTGAAATATAAGATATATGATTTCCTCGACTGGGACGCCGAGCGCCCCGTCATGCTGCGCAAATGGCGCGAATTCGCGGAAAACTCAGGCGACGACGTGTTTGTATTCAACTGCGTGCTGCTTCAGAACCCCATGTGCGAGACTATGATGCGCTTTAACTTCCCGCAGGAAAAATCGCTGGAATACATTCAGGAAATATGCGGCATAATTCGCCCGCTGGAACCTGTTGTGATCTACCTGAAATGCAGCGATATCTCGTCACGGATAAAGTCCGCGCTGCCTGAACGCGGTGATGAATGGCTGAATTCCGTCGTGGATTACCACTGTAACGGCGGCTATGGAAAGGCGCACGGGCTTTCCGGATACGACGGCTATATTTCCGCGCTTGAAGAACGCCAGCGCCGCGAGCTGGAATTCCTGCCGCAGCTGCCGGTGAATTACCTTATACTCGACGACCCGCAGCGCGACTGGAATGCCGCTTACCGCAGGGCAGACGGGTTCATATTGGGATAAATGCAGTCCCCCGCTTGACAAGAACACAATTTCGTACTATAATATGTATCGGTAAAAAAAGAACAAGGAAGGATACAAAATGTACGACCATTGGGCAAGCGTCTGGGGTAACGCGATCTCCATCGGTGAGAACCGACCGGAAAGCTACAACCGGAACCTGACGTTCCGCTACCCCATCTATTCACAGTTCGGTGGAAAGGCAGTGCGCCTGACCTTCGATAATTACTGCGGCACGGAACCCGTCACATTCGATAAAGTGACCGTGTTCGTTGACGGCAAATTCTACCCCATAACTTTCAGCGGCAGAAGAGAAGTCACCATCGGCGCCGGGAAGAACACCGTTTCCGACGAACTTCCCTGCGAGATACAGCCGCAGAGCCTCATCACCGTAAGCTTCTATTTCAAGGAATTCACGCTGCTGCGTTCGGCAGTGTTCACCAGCGGCCCGCTGACAGAGGGGTATTATGCGATAGGCGACATGACCGAAACGGAACTCATTCCAAAGGAAATAGAGCGCAGTATAAGCGTTATTTACTTCCTGAGCAACGTTTCCGTGCTCACCCCTGCGGATAACCGCACCGTCGTGTGCTACGGCGACTCCATCACCGCGCAGGACTGGCCCGAATACCTCACTCTGCGCTGCAACCGCGAGGAAAAGCTGCACACCGCTGTAATACGCCGTGCCGCAAGCGGAACAAGAATGCTGCGTGAATACAACTGCATCACCTACGAGTCCTACGGGCTGATGGGAAAGAAGCGCTTTCAGCACGAGGTACCCACGGACGGCGCAGACACCGTAATAATCCAGCACGGCATCAATGATATAATCCACCCTGTCGGCACCGAGGTGAACCCTTTCCGTCCGATGAGCGACATGCCCACCGCTGACGAACTCATCGAGTGCATGAAATACTACATAGACGAGTCGCGGCAGTTCGGGTACAAGGTGTATGTCGGCACGCTGCTGCCCATCGAGGGCTGGCGTACCTACGCGCCGTTCCGCGAGGTGGTAAGGTCGCAGTTCAACGAATGGATACGCACCACCGGCCTCATCGACGGCTGCATTGATTTCGACAAGGCCCTTGCGGACCCTGAACATCTCACACGCATGCTGCCGAAGTTCGACAGCGGCGACCACCTCCACCCCAGCAAGGCAGGATATAAGCAGATGGCTGATATCGTTCCGGAGGAAATTCTGATATAAGGTCACCTCTAAAAACCTTGTTTGAGTGAAAATGTGTATAGCACACCGCCTGCTTCTTCAAACCTCCTCGTAAGGCATACAGCCTTACTTCGTCGGCTTTCATCGCATTCGGTGCACTCTACCCATTTTCCCTTTTCAAACCGGTTTTTAGAGGTTCCCATAACATTAACCACGTACCATAAAATAGTACGTGGTTTGTTTATGTTGCACAAATATTTTTCTGAAAATCGTAAATTTGATATAAAACCTATAAATTTGGTATGAATACTTAAAATCCTATTGACAAACTAGTAAATTGATGATATAATACATCACATAAAGCCTATAGGACAGATAGGTTAACAAAGAGGAGGCGGCAAGTATGGGCGCAATATTCACGACGCTTCTGCGCAGGAACTTCCGCTTCGGGCGAATGTGTAAGCTTTCGGGCAAGGAATGACCGGCTTTATCTCCGGTCGTCCGAAAATCTGAAGGCACACGGCAAATCGCAGCAGACAGCCCGAAAGCAAACGGGACAATGCTCCCAGTGAACGACCGAAACAATGAGGTGAAGCAATGATACGTCTGGAGAACGTTACAAAGACCTACGTCAACGCCGGCAAGAAGTTCAACGCGGCCGACGACGTGACTCTTGAAATAAATAAAGGCGAGATCTTCGGCATTATCGGATTTTCCGGCGCGGGAAAATCCACGCTGGTGCGCTGTATCAACCTGCTGGAACGCCCCGACAAGGGCAGGGTCCTGATAAACGGGAAGGACATCACCGCACTCAGGGGCGCGGAATTACGCAGACAGCGCAAGAAGATCGGCATGATATTCCAGCACTTCAACCTGTTTTCATCGAGAACAGTGCTGCAGAACGTAATATTCCCGATACGCTACAGCGGAATGAGCCGCAGCGAACTCAGCACAAAAGCGATGGAACTGCTGGAACTCGTAGGCATCGCTGACAAGGCAGGCGCTTATCCCTCGGAGCTTTCCGGCGGACAGAAGCAGCGCGCTGCGATCGCAAGGGCGCTGGCAAGCGACCCTGAGATACTCCTCTGCGACGAAGCCACATCGGCTCTCGACCCGCAGACCACCGAGTCGATACTCAAGCTGCTGAAAAAGCTGAACGCTCAGCTGGGGCTGACCATCGTGATGATAACGCACCAGATGAACGTCGTCAAGGAAATATGCACCCGCACCGCAGTAATGGAAAACGGCAAGGTCGTGGAGCAGGGCGATGTGTTCGAGATATTCGCGAACCCGCAGCAGAACGTGACCCGCTCGTTCGTGGACACCACGTCCTGCCTGAGCGGTATCAATACGCTCATCGAGGAAAAATCCCCGCTGGTGCAGCTTAAGCCTGGGCAGAAGATACTCCGCTTCAAGTACCTTGAAAGAAGCGCGTGCGAGGCTCTGGTATCCACCATCTCGCGCAAGTTCAACATTGATCTCAACATCATTTTCGGAAGCATCGAAATAATCGGCGACAACCCCATAGGCGGTCTGGTCGTCATCGCAGACGGCAAAGAGGACGATATCCGCGCAGCCGTGAAATACCTCTGCGATATAAATGTCGGAGTGGAGGTGATACTAAGTGCGTGAATTCTTTGAAAACCTCATGCCGCACGTTATCCCCAAGCTTCCCGACCTGTGGAAAGCGACTCTGGAAACGCTCGCAATGACCGGACTTTCAGCACTCTATATCCTGGTGATAGGAATGGCGCTGGGTATCCTGCTCACAGTCACCAAAAAGGGCGGCCTTGCAGAAAACGCCGCAGTATACCGCGTGCTTGACGTCATCATCAATCTGCTGCGTTCGGTTCCGTTCATAATTCTGCTGTTCCTGCTGATACCGCTCACGAGAATAATCAGCGGCACTTCAATCGGCGTTGCGGGTTCGATATTCCCGCTCATCGTGGGTACTGTTCCGTTCTTCTCTCGTCAGGCAGAAGCGGCGCTCGCAGGCGTAAACCCCGGGCTTATAGAAGCGGCACAGTCAATGGGCTGCTCAAAATCGGGCATAATATTCCGCGTGTATCTCCGCGAAAGTATCCCGGCTCTTTCCCGCGGCATCACGATAACGCTCATCAATCTGGTGGGACTTACCGCGATGGCTGGCGCAGTCGGCGCCGGTGGACTTGGCAACTTCGCTTATGTCCAGGGCGTGCAGAGAAACAACTATGACATCATCGTTGCCGCAGTTATCGTCCTGGTGATTATCGTTCAGATAATCCAGATAGCAGGCAACATCATCGCAAAGAAAACAGAAAGATAAACCGGTCAATGGCAGCGACGCCGACCGTAAATCAACTAAACAAAACAAGTTCAAAGGAGAACAAAACAATGTCTATCAGAAACAAGATCGCACTTTCCCTTTCAGCAATACTCGCAGCGGTATCCCTCACCGCTTGCTCCGGTGGAACTTCCACCGCTGACAGCAGCTCTTCCTCTGATAATTCCAGCTCCGCAGCTGATAACTCCAGCGCAGCAGACAGCTCCAATGCAGATGACTCTTCCGCAGCAGAGAGCGATGTAAGCTACTCCCCCGAGAACCCCGTGACCGTAAAGATCGGACTTACCGGCAATGTATACGAGGATATCTGGAACCCCATCAAGGAAAAGCTTGCTCCCGAGGGCATCAACCTTGAATATGAGCAGTTCACAAGCTTCAACATTCCGAACAATGCGCTCAACAGCGGCGAGATCGACATGAACGCATTCCAGCACCACGCTTACTTCAACAATGAGGTCGCTACAAACGGCTACGATATCACAGCGATCGGAGACACCTACATCGTTGCAATGAACATCTACACCTCCAAGGGTATCACTATCGACGACGCTCTTGCTTCCACAGAGACACTCAAGGTTGCAGTCCCGAACGACGTCACCAACGAAGGCAGAGCGCTCAAGCTTCTTGAGAGCGCAGGTCTGTTCACCATCAACTCCGAGGCAGGCGCTTCCCCTGAGATCAGCGATATCACTGATTATAAGGTTCCCGTTGAGTTCGTCGAGGTAGACGCGAACCTCGTTTACTCCGTTATCCAGGACGTTGACCTGGCTGTCATCAACGGCAACTACGCGCTCGACAGCGGTCTGACTGCAGACGACGCCATCTTCAAGGAGAGCGAATATGCTGACAACAGCTACTACTGCCTCATCGCAGTACGCACCGAGGACGCAGAGAACCCCGTTTACAAGCGCATCGTAGAAGCATATCAGACTCAGGACACCATCGACATCTACAACAACGAGTTCAAGGGCTTCTTCGTTCCCGCATGGACTTTAGACTAATTCAGATTTCATAATTATAAGTCGGAATTACGGTGCCGCCTGCGGCGGTCGTTTGATCATCGCAGACAGCGCCTGAGTTCCGTTTTTTCATTGGAGGGCACAAACATGAAAGAGCTTCTGAATATCATCAAGGACCCGTCAAGAGTTAAAATAGGCAACATTGAGGACAAATACCTGTCCGACACCCTGGGCAGACTCAAGGGCACCGCAGCCGCGCTGGTGTTCCCGAAGTCCACTGAGGAAGTCAGCGCGGTAATGAAGTTTGCTTACGACAACGGGCTCCCAGTTACACCGCGCGGCGCAGGAACGAACCTGGTAGGTTCGACAGTACCGCACGGCGAGGGCGTCATACTTGATTTCTCGCTGATGAACCGCGTGCTTGAGATAGACGAGGACACTCTCACCGCTGTCGTTGAACCCGGCGTAGTTCTGCAGGATTTCCAGAAGCTTGTTGAGTCCAGGGGATTGTTCTATCCCCCCGACCCGGGAGAAAAGACCGCGACCATCGGCGGCAATATCTCCACCAACGCCGGTGGAATGAGAGCCGTGAAGTACGGCGTTACCCGCGATTATGTCCGTGGGCTGGAACTTGTTCTCGCAGACGGGCGCGTGATAACTGCCGGCACAAAGAACGTCAAGGACGCCAGCGGCCTTTCGCTGAAGCACCTGATAATCGGCTCCGAGGGCACCCTCGCAGTAATCACGAAATGCATCCTGAAGCTTGTACCCAGGCCTGAGAAGTCGCTTTCCGTGGTCGTTCCGTTCGCTGACCTCAACGCGGGCATCGCGGGTGTACTCAGCATAATCCGCGCGAACGCGAACCCCACCGCCATCGAGTTCACGGAGCGCAGCGTTATCGAACTGGGCGAAAAGTTCACCGGACTGAAATTCCCCGTGCCGGAAGCCGGCGCGTATATAATCCTGACTTTCGACGGCCGCGAGAACGAAGTGCTCAGCAGCGCGGAGCTTGTCAGATCCGTTGCAATGAAGGCAGGCGCGCTGGATTACATCACCCTCGACGACCCTGCAAAGGCTGCGGATATCTGGAAAGTACGCGGCTGTCTTGTAAAGGCGGTCGAAGCAGTCAGCGAGCAGGAGCCGGTGGACCTCGTAGTACCGATAAACAGAACTGCGGAATTCATCAGGTTCGTGCATGAAACAGAAGCAAAGACCGGCATGCAGATGGTGGCATTCGGGCATGCGGGCGACGGAAACGTGCATCTCTGCATAGTACGCGGCGACCGCTCCGAGGAACAGTGGACAAAGGAACTCCACGAGAACATGACCACCGTATATAACTACGCATATTCCCTCGGGGGGCTTACTTCAGGCGAGCACGGTATCGGCATTGCAAAGCGGCCGTACTTCCTTTCTGCTACTGCCCCCGAAAACCTTGAGGTAATGCGCTCCATCAAGACCGCGCTCGACCAGAAGCACATACTCAACGACCACATATCCTATCTGAAATAAGAGGTGCACAATGACTCAACTTTCTTCAAGGACTGCCGGATTTACCGACTCCGTTATCCGGCGCATGACAAGAATTTCGAACCAGTACGGCGCAGTGAACCTGTCACAGGGCTTCCCTGATTTCATGCCCCCGCAGGAGATACTCGACAGGCTGGCACAGGTGACAAAAGAGGACTTCCACCAGTATGCGACCACCTGGGGCGCGCAGGATTTCCGCGAGGCTGTAGCGGCAAAACAAACTCATTTCATGGGATATCCCATCGACCCCGACAGGGACGTCACAGTCACCTGCGGAAGCACAGAAGCGATGATGGCTGCAATGATGTCCGTCACCAATCCCGGGGACAAGGTAGTGGTTTTCTCGCCGTTTTATGAGAATTACGGCGCGGACGCGATACTTTCCGGCGCAGAACCGATATATGTTCCCCTTGTTCCCCCGGAATACAACTTCGACGCCGATGTTCTTGAGGACGCATTCAGACAGCACCCGAAAGCGCTTATACTGTGCAATCCGTCCAACCCCTGCGGCAAGGTATTCACCCGCGAGGAACTGCAGATCATCGCAGACCTTGCCGAAAAATACGATACCTGGGTGATCACGGACGAGGTTTACGAGCATATCGTTTATGAGCCTAACAAGCACATCTACTTCTCTACCCTTCCCCGCATGAAGGAACGCACCATCTGCTGCAGTTCCCTTTCAAAGACCTACAGCGTCACCGGCTGGCGACTGGGTTATGTTATCGCGCCCCCCGAGGTAAGCGACCGTATCCGCAAGGTGCACGACTTCCTGACGGTAGGCGCTGCGGCACCCCTGCAGGAAGCCGCGGTAGTGGGGCTGAAATTCGGCGACGATTACTACAAGTGGCTGCAGGACAAGTACACCCACATGCGCAGCCTGTTCCTCGACGGACTTGACCGCATCGGAATTCAACACAGCATTCCGCAGGGCGCGTATTACGTCATGGTCGATGTTTCGGAATTCGGCTACAGCAGCGATCTGAAGCTGTGCGAAGCGCTGGCGCAGTATGTCGGCGTAGGCGCAGTTCCTGGTTCCAGTTTCTTCAAAGAGCCTGAGAACCGCTATATCCGTCTGCATTTTGCAAAGCAGGACGAAACCCTCAACGCAGCGCTGGAGCGCCTTTCCGATATCCGCAAAAAACTCCCCAAAGAATAAAACCAAGCCCGGTGCATATCAAACGCACCGGGCATATTTTATCTCTTCATTTCCGGGTGGACTTTGTAGAATTCGTGCTTGTCGTCGTACATTCTGCTTTCAGCAATGCGCACCAGCTCGTCCACCGACTTCACGCCGTCGCGCCACACAAATCCCACAGACGCCATGGGGACGCTCATTTCCTGTATCTCCTTGTGGAATTCCATTGCCTGGCGTATGAAATCGTCGCGGGAAATATGGTCAGAAAGCATAACGAATTCATCGCCGCTTATCCTGTAGCAGCATTCCGTGCCGAACTTCTGGCTCAGCGCTTCTGCAAATCCCGTGATAAGCCTGTCGCCCTGCTCGTGCCCGAAAGTATCATTGGTGTATTTCAGGCCGTTCACATCAGCAAAAAGAACCGCCAGCGCGCCTCCGTGCCCTTCAAAGCCGCAGCAGAAAGTGTTGTAGCAGAAACGGCTGTGAAGCCCGGTCAGCGTGTCATAATTGCAGTAGTATTCCAGCGCTTTCTGCCGGTGAAGTTCCGCGACATAATCATCGTGGATATCGCGCACATACAGCATTATCACCGGGTTGTCCGTGGAATACTCGATGCTGGGTATAAGCTCCATATATACCCACCGGAATTCCCCATCATAGTTTCTGCGATATCGCAGGCGCAGGCAGTCGCGGCTGTCCTGGAAACGCTGCCGGAGCCGTGCAGGTTCCAGAAAACTTTTCAATCCTGCAATATCCTCAGAAAAAACGCAGCCTTTATCAATATTATTTCTGACCCACTGCGAAAAAACAGCACTGAACCCGTTCGCCGGACTGATATCGTCAGGATAGGCCTTGATCACCTGGTGCGTGTCATGTTCCAGATCCACCTTGAGTATCTTGTGGAAGCACTGGGAAAGCATTCTCAGCGCGTCGTTGATATTAGCCGTCTGGGAGTCGGACTCCTTCCAGGTATAAACAGCCCATGGGCTTGCTTCTGAAAAATCATGCGGAAGCACGATCTCAAGCCTCACCCATTTGCGCGAGTCACCGATGAAGCGTCTGAAATCAACAGTGATGCGCTTACGTTTTCTGAGCACCTCGCTTAGAATATACTCCCTGTTGGTGCAGCGCTGGTACTGCTCGATGTCCTCCTCAGGCACAAGCCCGGTAGAAACTACCAGCTTTGAATACTCGTAGATATTCCTGGCAGCAAGGCAGGGCTTTTCCTCATCGGTGTCGAGTATTTTTACAAAATGATATTCCCCGGTCATTATGTTGACCCAGGCTATCTTGTAGTAATCCTCCCAGAGAATATTTTCAACCATACTTATATCAACCATAATCGCACCTCTATTCTGTATTTCTGTGCGCAAATGATTCGCCGCGATAACCGGCAGTTTCACACAAATTACCCTATTTAATAAATTATCGACAGCGGTCGCCAAAAATTTAATTTTTATCAGGCATTACGCAAAAATTCGGGAATTCAGACAAATTTTCGTCATTTTTTTGTAAACTATCCCGCATTCAATTTTTTTTGAGAAAACCCCTTGACAAACACTGTTTACTGTGATATAATATATACACGATGTGTTCAGCAGTTACAGTCAAGGTGCTGTATATTGTATGCATGTCGCAATATCTTGGTTTCAGCATTTGGAGAAATACCCAAGTGGTGAAGGGGCTCCCCTGCTAAGGGAGTAGGTCGGGAAACCGGCGCGAGGGTTCAAATCCCTCTTTCTCCGCCATAGAATAGTTGGCTTAACAGCGCAAACCCGCACTGTTAAGCCATTTTCTTTGATTTGTAAATGTCAACCAGTTGACGTTCACTATCAATCAAATAAGCCTTTTTGTCAATGATTTGAACACAAAAGACAACATCCAGACAACAGCAAAATCCCCGGAGCGAGCGTCCGGGGATTTTTATTAACATATTCAGAACCCTGCAAGAATAATGCTGCACGGCTTGACTGAAACCACTCCCTCAGCCTGATAAAGCGGCTGAGTGTCTGCCTTCTTACTGTCGGCGTAAATATCAGCAACGCCGGGAAGCGGGCACTCCAGCGGAGCTTCACCGGGATTTATCAGCAGCAGGAATTTCTCCCCATAATGCACCGCAAGCGCTCCTGAGCCGATATCTTCGTACTTCACAAGAGTGCGTATTTCCTCAGAAGTCCGCAGACGGAACTCCGGGAACCGCTTTCTTATCGCGATAAGTCCGCGGTAATATTCCATCACGCTGCGGCGTATCGTCACGTCGTTCCATTTTATGCCGTTCACGCTGTCCGGGGAATTATAGCTGTCGTGCACGAAACCTCCGCCTGGCGCGGGCTTGCTTCGCAGAAGCTCCTGCCCTGCCTGCATGAACGGAATTCCCTGGGACAGAAATACAAGCGCTGCCGCAAGTTTATCAGCGGCTATGCAGGCTTCCTCAGATGCGGACGGCATGGAAACACGCAGCTTATCGAACAGCGTGAGATTATCGTGCGCCTCAACATAATTCACTGCCTGCTGCGGCGTATCGGTCCAGCATTCGCTTTCAGGGCGCTCAACATCGCTGCGGAACACTCCTGCGGAGATCACGGACTTCATCAGTTCAGACAGTTCTTCCGCATTGCCGTTAACGTAACCGCACCCCTCATCCTCAAAAACAGAGCCCTTTACCCCGTCGCGGAAATCATCGGAGAACATCGCAAACTGCGGAAGCTCCACCGCATTCTTCTTCATTGCGCGAAGCCCCTCGTCAAGCGGACTTGCGCCACCTGTCCAGCCCTCTCCGTAAAGTATCACGGACGGGTTTATTCTGCGCAGCTTTTCCGCTGCTTTGTTCAGCGTCTGGATATCCAGAAGTCCCATCAGGTCAAAACGGAAGCCGTCAAGCTTGTATTCTTCAGCAAGATAGCAAAGGCTGTCCACGATGAAACGGCTTGCCATAACGCGCTCGCTCGCAAATTCATTCCCGCAGGCAGAGCCGTCGGACAGGCTGCCGTCCGCATTGTGACGGTAATAGTACCCCGGGAACGTCTTTGTGAACGGTGAATTTTCCGTGCTGTAGGTGTGGTTGTAAACCACGTCCATTATCACGCCTATTCCCTTTTTGTGCACCGCGTGTATGAGTTCCTTGAACTGCTTCACGCGTTGAGTTCCGTTGTCAGGGTCGGTGGTGTAGCTTCCCTCGGGAATGTTGTAGTTAAGCGGGTCGTAGCCCCAGTTGAAGCCCGCTTCCGGGTCGGTCTCGTCCACTGTCTGATAGTCGAAAACCGGCAGAAGATGGATATGCGTTATTCCAAGCGAGGCAATATGATCCAGCCCTATCGCATCGCTGAACCCGTTGGTTACGCCCTTTTCACAGAACGCCCCGAACTTCCCGCGGAGCTTGAAATTTCCGCTTTCATCGGAGGAAAAATCACGCACATGCAGTTCATAAATTACTGCGTCTGTGTAACTCTCAAGCTTCACCGGGCGGTCGTTTTCCCAGCCATCGGGATCGGTGCGCGAGAGATCGACCACCATTCCCCGGACGCCGTTGGCGCCAGCAGAACGCGCGTAAATATCTATCGTTTCGCGGGATTTCCCCGACGATGTGAACTCATATGTATAGAACACGCCGTGCAGGTCCCCGGGGATTGTAGCTTCCCACGAGTTGCCGCTGCGCTGCATTTTGCACACGCAGTAGGGAATTCGCGAACCGGCGTTCTGATAAAGCTTCACCGCCGCCTTTTCTGCCAGCGGCGACCACACGCGGAACGTCGTCTGCGCCTGAGAATAAAGCGCCCCCAGTTCCCCGGCGTAAGCGTAATTCTTATCGACAAGGCTTAGTTCCATGTCTACCTCCAGTTTATTTTTCTGTCAGGAATGCTATGCTGTACGCAGGCATGTTCAACCCCTCTTCAAGCGTGACTTCCTGCGCTGCGTCAACCGTCAGGTAACCTCGCAGCTGCATTCCGGAAAGGCCGTCTATGTCGGCGAATGCCGCGCTTTCATCGGAATAATTATAGACTATCACGATACTTTCGTCGTTCCATGTTCGACGTATCGCTGCGATCTCCTGACCGGGAATGTTCAGCACTTCGGTAGTCCCGCGGGCAATACAGGGATTTTCGTTGCGTATACGCAACGCCCGCTTGTAATAATTGAGAATGGAATTCTCGTCGGAAAGCTGCGTCTGTACATCGGCAAAACGATTCTCCTGGCGCTCCATGTCCGGTGGACCATAAGTCTGCCCGGCGCCCTCGCTGTCCCATATCATCGGTGCGCGCTTGTTCTCGTCGCGACCGCTTCCGGTCAGCCCTATCTCATCGCCGTAATACACGAACGGGGAGCCTGACATCGTAAGCAGAAGTCCCGCAGCGGTCTTTATCTTTGTTTCGTCATAACCGAAAATTCCGGCGCCGCGGTTGGTGTCGTGATTGCCAATGAACGGAGCGTCTATGGCAGTTTCGCTGTAGGAAGCCAGCTTCTGTTCCACCGTCACCATCGCCTGCGCAAAGGATTTCACCGAGTTTGCAGAACCTGACATATTTATCGTCTTGGCTATCTTTCCGTCCTCTTCTGCCATCGTAAAGCCGAAAACGCTGTCAATTCCGGACTTGTAATACTTAGTGTATGTCGTGAAGCTTTCCCACACCTCGCCGACTACATAGCAATCAGGGTCGGCGGCTTTGCAGTGCTGCATGAACCACTCCAGCACCTCGATGTTCTTATCCGGATTTCCGCTGAAATACTCCTTTACCGCGTCCAGCCGGAAGCCACCCGCGCCCTTTTCAAGCCAGAAATCCGCTATTTTTTCGAACTCCGCGCGGACTGCGGTGTTATTTAAATTCAGCTCCGGCATGCGCTCCGAGAATATCGCTTCATACCAATGCGAACCAGTCTGATACCACGTGTTCGTACCCGCAGGCTTTTCATCCGCAAAGTAGTAGTAATCAATGTACGGGTCGTGCACCGGGCAGATATTGTCGTTAAGACACGGTTCGTCCTCAGCAGCACCGCATGGATCGCTGCGCAGACTCTGCGAGGCATGTCTGAACCACTCGTGCTCGTTTGAGCTGTGGTTCATCACCAGGTCTATGAGCAGCTTTATTCCGCGCTTTTCACACTCGGCGGCAAGCTCCTCAAAATCCTGCATGGTGCCGTACTGCTCATCTATCGCGCAGTAATCCCTCACGCTGTATTTATGATAGGAATCCGACGGCATTATCGGCGACAGCCATATCCCGTTGAAGCCCATATCCTGTATGTAATCCAGCTTTGACGTCACACCGGCAAGGTCGCCTATTCCGTCGCCGTTGCTGTCGCAGAAGGAATACACGAACACCTGATAATAGTTGCGGTAGTTGTCGTCTATGATGTTGAGCTCATGCTCATACTGATATGAATGCGTTGTTTCTGGCATATTTTTCTCCGGAGCACTGCAGCCGGACATAAGAACAGCCGCCACCGCAACAGCGGCTGCGGCTGAAATTGAAAATGGTGTTTTTTTCATCAGTCTTCCTCAGGGAGTGTTCTCATCGTAATGAGCTTTACCGACTCCCTCTCGATAAGCTCCGGGCGCAGCTGCACTGCGTTCAGCGAAATTCCGTTATTCATCTGCTGCAGCATGAAAAACGCAGTCTTTCCGATGTGGATACGATTCTGGTACATCGTAGTTATACGCGGCTGCGAATACTCAGACGGCAACAGGTTATCGTACCCCGTGATACTTATATCCCCGGGGACTGTGTACCCGACCCTGGTAAGCTCCTGCACCGATGTGCAGGCCAGCAGGTCGCTTATGCAGACAACAGCCGTGACCCCCGTCTGCGCGATCTCAAGAATGAGCTTTTTTGTTCCCTTCGCAGAGAAGTGACCGTACTTCACAGACCCCGGTATCTCTTCCAGCCCGAGTTCTGCAAGCGCGTCAGAAAATGCCCTGCGACGCTCGATGGTGACGATACTGTCCTCCTCGCCTCCGAGGAAACCTATCCTGTCGTGTCCCCTGGTCCAGAGGTAACGCACAATCTGGCGTATTCCCCCGATATTGTCGCAGCCCACACGGGCGGCAAGCTGATAATCAACGTTATTGTCGAGTATCACCAACGGAATGTTCATGCTGCGCACATGCTCGATAAACACCGGATGCGGCTTGAAGCCCAGGAATACGGCGCCCTCGCAGTTCCCACCGGAAACGATGGAATAATAGCTGCCGCTTTTAAGTTCAGCGTCGCTTATTGCGGTGATGTTCACGCCGATTCCATGTTCCGCTGCAGCTGCCTGCAGCCCCAGAATGATCTCATAGCCGAACTGATCCACCTTGTCGTAGTGAATACTGCCATAGATGAACACAACTATGGATTTCGTATAAGAAGCGCGGTTGGTCTTTACCTGATATCCCATTTCACTGGCGCAGCCGAGCACGCGCTCGCGGGTCTTTTCGCTGATGTCAGTCGCCCCGGAAAGCGCCTTTGAAACGGTGCTCTTCGCCATGCCCAGTCTGTCGGCAATATCCTGTATAGTCACGTTCTTTACTGCCATGAGATCCTCCAGTCTGTTTAGCCCTTGACTGCGCCACCGGTGACGCCGCCTACATAGTACTTCTGCATTGCGATGAACAGCGCGCCTATCGGTATCGATACAAGCACTGCCGCTGCAGCGAACTGAGTGTAGTAGGTTCCGATGAACTCGCGCTCCAGCATCTTGAACATGCCCAGCGCAACGGTGTAGCTGTCGTAATTAGCGCCGCATATCATGCTCGGGAAGATGTAGTCCACCCAGGGCGCCATGAATGTTGTAAGCACCGTGTACACGATTATCGGCCTTGAAAGCGGTATCGTGATGTGGAAGAACACCTGCGCCCGGGTCGCGCCGTCAAGGTACGCGGACTCGTCCAGCGACTTCGGTATCGTGTCGAAAAATCCCTTTGCGATGTAATATGTCAGGCCGGAACCGCAGATGTACACCAGAGTAAGGCATACCAGCGGGTTCTCGGTAAGTCCCATACCCTTGAGAATATAGTAGATGGCTACCATTGACATAAAGCCAGGGAACATGCCGAGAACGAGCGCAATGTTCATTATCGGCTTTCTCATCTTGAACCTCAGGCGGCTGAGCGCGTATGAAACTGCCAGCACGATGAATGTAGAACCAACGCACGATATCACCGCAACGATAAGCGTATTGATGAACCACTGCGAGAACTTGAACTGCTGATCCTCAAAAATCAGCCTGATGTAATTGTCGAACGTGAACCCTTTCGGCCAGAAGTAGCTTGTGTACGAGCCGGGTTCTGCGCGGAACGACGTGAGGATTATCCACAGCAGCGGGAGTATCCAGATAAGTCCGAGAATAAGCAGAACGACCTGGATAACGACATTCACAGCGCGCTGGCGCTTGTAATAAGACTGAGATACTATTCTGTTTTCTTTCATTACTGGAACGCCTCCTCATTCTTATAGGACGCAGATCTGCGGAATGTTATCAGCGAGATCAGCGAGCAGATGATGAACACCAGAATGCCTATCGTTGCTGCATAGCTGAAATCTCTGGAGTTTACAGTCAGCTTGTAGAGCCATGTTACAAGCAGGTCGGTCTTTCCTGCCTGGTAGTAATCCAGCGTTGCGGGAGTACCGCCGGTGAGGAAGTAGATTACGTTGAAGTTGTTGATGTTGCCCACCAGCTGTGTAATGAGGTACGGGGTAGTCACGAACAGAACATAGGGCATCGTGATCTTTGTGAACATAACGTATGGAGAAGCGCCGTCTATCCTTGCCGCTTCATAAAGGTCCTCGGGAATGTTCATGAGGATACCGGAAACTATCAGCATCGTATACGGAATACCTATCCACAGGTCAACTATGATGACCGTCACCCTCGCCCATGTCGGGTCGGTGAAGAACGGGAGAGGCGTAGATATCCAGCCAAGTTCCTGAAGAAGAACGTTCACGGGGCCTGCTTCTGCGAGGACGTTTTTCATTACCAGCAGAGAAACAAACTGCGGAACCGCGATAGCGAGTACGAAAAGCGTTCTGTAGAAAGACTTGAAGCGAACGCCTTTTTTGTTTATCAGCATCGCAAGAATGATGCCAAAGAAATAGTTCAGGAATGTCGCAAGAACAGCCCAGATAAGGGTCCACGCGAGTACCGGCCAGAATGTCTTGCCAATGGTGGAGTCGCTGCCGAGGATTACCCTGAAGTTGTCGAAGCCTATCCAGGTGAACAGGTTCGCGGGCACCTGATGGTTCTTGTCGTAGTTTGTGAACGCCAGTGAGATCATGTACACCAGCGGAACTATCGTGAATACCACAACGCCAGACACCGGCACGAAAAGAAGGGTCTTGTGGAACTGTCCGTCCAGCAGGGATTTTACATCGTCTACGAAACCAGGAAGTTTCTTTCCGGATTTTCTGAGCTTCTGCGCTTCCACGGAGGACTTTATGTTATTCACCCACAGCATGATGAATACCGCGGTGACGAACAGCGTGAATATGCCGTAGAGAAGTATCAGCATGGAGTTATCGCCATTTTCGCGCATTACATCTATGCCGAGTTCCTCGTCGAAATACCAGCCGCGCTGCACGGTGCCGAGATTCCTCAGACCTGCGATGAAACCAAAGCCCGAGTCTATCATGAACCCGAGATAAGCTACCTCGGTGGCAAGGTACATAATTCCCTTGACTATCTGTCCGCGGAACAGGCTGCCCGAGCCCATTATCAGATATGACAGCTTTGTGAGGATATCGCCCTGCGCGAAAGTCTTTCCGAGCCACGCAAATCCTCTGCCTATCATCTTTATGAGGCGCCATATCGCGCCGGGTATGCCGATGATGAATTCCGCAATACCCTTTCCTATAGCTACAAAAAATCCTGCGATCTTAACAAGTATTTTCTTGTACCACGGAAGAACGTAATAATCAAGGCTTGTCATTGCAGTTACCTCCTTTTGAATTACGGTGCTTTGTGCAGTTTCAATGCAGCCTGTGGGAGGAGATGCCTGATGCGCCATATATTATACATCTGATATCATCTGGTGTCAAGCATTCAGGAAGCATTGAAACTGCATAAAGCTGTTCCGTTATGCGAGCGGCTCTCACCGCCCGCGTAACGGAACTGGGAGAAATCTATTTACTTAATGGTGGATCTTTATGAAGTTCGGTTTATCAGCCGAGGGTTGCGAGAACGGACTCAACGAATGCGTCCAGCTTCTCCTGGAGGTTATCCTTTGTGCAGGTGCCTGCTATGATCTCCTGACCGAATGCCTCAGCAGGGGTCCAGAAGTTCTGGCACTGGCTGATGGAAGTCTGAACTGTTGCGTACTGAGCCTGCATTGCAAGAGCGCCTACAGCGATGTTGGAGTTCATGGTTTCGGTGTCGTTTGCGAGTTCCTTGTTTGTAGGAGCATAGGAACGAACCTCAAATCTTGTCTTCTGGTTGTCCTTGTTGGTGAGCCATTCTGCAAGAGCCATTGCGTCGAGCGGGTTCTTGGTCTCGGAGTTTACACCCATGATTTTGAAGTTTGCCATGCTGCCCATCTGAACTGTTTCGCCGTTGGAAAGTGTGAACTCGGGGAGCTTGGTAGCTGCGTAGTTGTCGCCGAGGGAAGCCTGTATCTCGCCTGCGTTCCATGTACCGGAAACCGCTGCTGCGAGAGTGCCGTCAGCGAAGCCGGACTTTACGAGGGAGTCGTCGAAATTGGCGCCGTACTTGGGGTTTGCAACCAGGTCGATCAGGTATTCACCTACCATGTAACCGCGTTCGTTGTTGAAATCGCACTGTGTGGGATCGGTTCCGTCGTCACCGAAGAGCTTGCAGCCTGCGCCGAAGAAGAATCCAGACTGATACCAGCCGTCATCTGTATTGAAAGCGAAGTTTGTGGTCACGCCCTCGATATCCTTGTTCATGATACCTTCGATGGACTTTACATCGTCCTCAGACAGCTTGGACTTGTCGTAATACATAAAATATGTATCGGAAACGTAAGGATAGCCGTAAAGCTCGCCGTCAACGGAAGCTGCGGAAATAGAAGCCTCGGAGTTATCAGCAACGATCTGATCCTTGTTCTTGGTGACTCTGTAGAGAGCACCGGAATCAACCAGTATTGCGGTCTGGTCAGAAGCGAAAGCGAATACGTCAGCTGCCGCAGAGATATCCTTGATTACTTCCTTCTGAGCGTCTGCCTCGCTGACTACGCCATAGGTGAATGTGTAGGTCTTGTCGGTATTTGCTGCCGCGAAAGCGTCGCACATCTGCTTGATCAGTTCCTGATCCTCCTGCGGACCCCATACGGTGAGGTTCACGGTCTCTCCGCTGCCGGTGTTATCGCTGCCGGAAGCCACGCTGCTGTCTGCCGCAGAATTGGAAGAACCGCTTTCCGCTGTGCTGCCGCCGTTATTGCTGGAGCAGCCTACCATCATTACGCCTGCCATTGCCATGGAAGCTATCGCTGTCATGAGCTTTCTGATCTTCATAATTCATTTCCTCCTGAATATGATCGTTTACTTTTATTTAGTGCCTTTCGAAACTTTCAATCTGTTTCGAAACATCTTTTCTGAATTTTCGCTCGCAGGCTGTCTGTGCTCCCCTGCGAGATCGATTCCGATGTCTGTTTCGGAACTTATTTACTTGGTTCGAAATTCCGTTTTTATTATAACAGATTTTTTGCTTTTGTCAAGCGAATTTGCATAATTATTTTCAAAAAAATCAAAAATAATTGTAAATTCAGCACGATAACCAAATCCGAGTATATCGGTTTTGTGAATAATGGCAACGTTTCCGTGAAACGTTTACATAGCTGACACAAAACCCGCATTAAACAGAAACGCCCGGGTGGAATGCACCAGCCCGGGCGTAATTCCGTTAAGTCAGTTTCACGCCTTTTCGATGTGCCAGATATCCTTTGCATATTCAGCAATAGTGCGGTCGGAACTGAACTTGCCCGCGGAGCAGATGTTAAGCCAGCACTTCTTCGCGAATGCAAGCTCGTCGTTGCAATCGCGGTTGGCAGCAAGCTTTGCCTTTACATAGCTGTCGAGATCGCCAAGCAGATAGTAATGATCCGGAACGTGCCAGCTTGCGCCCTCCATGAGTGCGAAATACAGCTCCCTGAATACGCCGTTGCCGCCGTCGGAAACGGTACCGTCGATAAGGGAAGTCACCACGCGCTTTATCTTCGCGTCGCTCTCGGTAACATCGCGGGGAACGTAATTCGGCATGATTTTTTCAAGTTCCTCGACAGTTGCGCCGAAGATATACTCGTTCTCAGCGCCGGCCTCTTCTGCGATCTCAACGTTGGCGCCGTCGAGAGTTCCGAGGGTGACTGCGCCGTTGAGCATGAACTTCATGTTGCCGGTGCCGGAAGCCTCGGTGCCCGCAGTGGAGATCTGCTCAGAAATATCAGCCGCAGCAACAAGCTTCTCCGCATAGGAAACGCGGTAGTTGCTTACGAACACGACCTTTAACAGGTCCTTTGTATCGGGGTCGGAGTTAACAAGCTTTGCGACCTCGTTGATGTACTTGATTATGCCCTTTGCACGGTAATATCCCGGTGCGGACTTCGCGCCGAAAATAAACGTCGTTGGTCTGAAATCCTTGAGATTTCCGTCCTTTATCTCGTAGTACAGATACAGTATCGAGAACGCATTCAGCAGCTGGCGCTTGTATTCGTGCAGGCGCTTTATCTGTATATCGAAAATAGAAGTCGGGTCAACCTTTATGCCCTCGCTCTTCTCGATAAAGTCAGCAAGCTGCTGCTTCTTGGTGTGCTTGATGTCGATGAAGCGACGGAGCACTGCCTCATCGTCAGCGTACTTTTTGAGTGCCTGAAGCTTGTCGAGGTCAGTTACCCAGCTGTTGTCGCCGAGAAGTTCGGTGATGAGCGCGGAAAGTTCCTGATTGCAGAGAGCCAGCCATCTGCGCTGTGTGATACCGTTGGTCTTGTTCTGGAAGCGCCCGGGGTAAAGTTCGTACCAATCCCTGAGCACTGTGGACTTGAGCAGTTCGGTGTGGATAGCTGCAACGCCGTTCACATAGGAAGAACCGAACACCGCAATGTTTGCCATGTGGACTGTGCCGTTCCTGATAAGGCGCATAACTGCGCGCTTTTCCTGCGGAACATTCAGACGGTGCATTTCAGACTCAAACGCTTCGTTGAGCATTATCATAACGCTGTACACCTCGGGGACTACGCGCTCGATAAGGCGGCTGTCCCACTTTTCAAGGGCTTCCTGCATGATGGTATGATTGGTGTAATTGAACACCTTTTTCGCCATTGCGAAAGCCTTGTCGAAATCCCAGCCCTCGTCGCGCATTACCACGCGGATAAACTCAGGCAGGGCGATAACGGGGTGCGTGTCGTTCATCTGAATGCTGTTGTAATCCGCGAAGTTCTCCATCGTGCCGAAGAGCTTCTTGTGCTTTCTGATGAGGTCAGCAACTGCAGCCGCGCTGAAGAAGTACTCCTGCTTAAGGCGGAGTATCTTGCCTGCCTCTGTTTCGTCATTGGGGTAAAGTACGCGGGAAATATCCTCGGCAGCGCGCTTCTTTTCGCCTGCTTCGGTGAACTTGCTCCGGTTGAACAGGTCAAAGTCGAACTCATCGTCGGTTTCAGCCTGCCACAGGCGCAGCGTGCCGACATTCTCAGTGCCGTAACCGATAACCGGGTAATCATAGGGAACTGCGTTCACGTCACCGTCAGCGTAATGTACGACAACAGTTTCCTGCTCGCGGCGAATGCTCCACGGGTCGCCGTATCTCTGCCAGTCGTCGGCAGTTTCAGTCTGGAAACCGTCCTTGATTCCCTGCTTGAACAGACCGTATTTATAACGTATTCCGTAACCGTCCAGCGGGAGGTCGAGCGCAGCCGCGCTGTCCAGGAAGCACGCTGCAAGTCTGCCCAGACCACCGTTTCCGAGCGCAGCGTCCTCAACTTCCTCAAACTCGGAAATGTCAACGCCCAGCGCCTTTAATTCCTCAGCGGTGCTGTCAAGAATGCCCAGGCACAGCAGGTTGTTGTAAACCGCGCGCCCCACCAGGAATTCCATCGACAGGTAGCTTGCCTTGCGCGCCTTGTCATGCGCCATGCGGCTCTTGTCCCACGCGGGGGAAAGCTCCTCCATAACAAGCTTGGAAACTGCGCAGTGCAGCTGATTTGCGGTGAGTTCCTTCGGCTGTGCGCGGTATTCCTTTTCGCAGAGGGAAACCAGCTTTTCCTTGAAATTTTCGATCTTCATAAAATGCTCCTTCCAGTTGCTTATTTCTTCCCGCGCTTTTTTGCGGGCTTTCTGTTGCATATTTCCGTCAGTCTGTCGAGATATTCTGCGCTTTCTGCGGTGAAGTCGCTTTCAAGCGTTCTCCAGCGCCAGTTGTTCCCCACTGTCGAGGGAACGTTGATGCGCGCCTCCGTGCCAAAGCCGCACAGTTCCTGCATAGTCGTCATTGCCATGTCAGCGGTGCTCTTCCACGCGATGTCGATGAACGCCCCGGGTAACTCCGCAGCCCTGCGGATACCGAGGTATTCCTTCACGAACTTCTTCGTTTCGCGGTCGAGGTCGTTGAACCACCCCAGCGCCGTGTCGTTGTCGTGCGTGGAAGTGTAAACCACGCAGTTCTGCGATGTGTAGTTCTGCGGGAGATACTCGCTCTTTCCGGTGGGATCGAACGCGAACTGCAGCACCTTCATTCCGGGGTAGGCAGCCTGTCTGAGCAGCTTTCTGACGGACGGTGTGATTATTCCGAGATCCTCGGCAATGATTCCGTCCTTTCCGGTCTGCTCCTTTATCACGCGGAACAGATCGTACTTCGGGCCCTCGCGCCATTCACCACCGTGTGCGGTCTTGTTGCCGAACGGTATCGCGTAATAGCTGTTAAAGCCGATGAAATGGTCGATGCGCACGATGTCATAAAGCTTCTTCGCAAAACTCATTCTGCCGACCCACCAGCGGTAATTCTCAAGCTTCATTCTGTCCCAGTCGTAGATGGGATTGCCCCAGAGCTGACCGTCAGCCGAAAATGCGTCCGGCGGGAACCCGGCAACCACCGTCGGCACCCTGTTCTTATCCAGCTGGAACAGCCGAGGCTCGCACCACACGTCGGCGCTGTCCAGAGCGCAGTAGATCGGAATATCACCGATTATCTCAATTCCGTTGCTGTTCGCGTATTCCTTGAGTTTGAACCACTGCTGGAAGAACTTGAACTGCAGGAACGCGTAAAAGTCCATTTCCCTTGCATACTTCTTCTTCGCGGAAACCACGGCTTTTGCGTCGCGCAGGCGCAGGGGCTTTTCCCATTCGCTCCAGCTCTTTCCCTTGTGGGCGTCCTTTAACGCCATGAATAAGGTGTAGTCCTCCAGCCATGGGTTTTCAGAAAGGAACTTCCCATACTCTTCGGAAACGTTACCATTCTTACTCTTTGAAAAACGCCCGTAAGCGAGCTTCATCACCTTATAGAAATTCTCATACATCGTAGCATAGTCGATGTAACGCGGGTCCTCGCACCACCTGATATCCGCGTATTCGTCATGCTGCAGCAGCCCCTCTGCTTCCAGCGTTTCAAGGCTTATAAAGTAAGGGTTCCCTGCGAATATCGAAAAGCTCTGATACGGCGAGTCGCCGTAACTCGTCTGCGACAGCGGTAGTATCTGCCACAGGCTCTGACCGGCGCTCCTTAGCCAGTCCACAAATTTGTAGGCTTCCCTGCCCATCGTGCCTATGCCGTAATCATTCGGCAGTGACGCGATGTGCAGCAAAACACCGCTTTTTCTCATGTTTTTCCTCCAGAATTCCGCGGGCTTCCCCACGGCGAATGTAAGGGTGCGCTGAATAAAGCGAAGCGCGATAAAATCAGAAGCGTGAGTACGCTCGTCTGAACAGGTCGTTATATTCAGCGTTCCTGAATTATATCCTGCCCAGTGAGCCGCCAGACCTGAACTGCGCGCGAAGCGTCACGTGACTTGCTTCGGCATCGTTTTCGATCATGTTCACCAGCATACGCACAGACAGACTTGATATCTGGTGAAGCGGCTGGGCAAATGTCGCGATACGCGGGTTGCTGTATTCTGCCAGCTCGATACCGTCGAAACCAAGCACCGAAATATCCTCCGGCACCCGCTTTCCCATATCAAGGAACGCGCGCACGGCACCCACCGCGATTATATCTGACATGGCAAAAACTGCCGTCATGCCCTTGCATTTATGGAACAGCGCCACCGCAGCTTCATAGGCTGAGCTGAACGTGTAGGCGCAGAGTTCGCTCTCGGGTACCGGCATTCCCCTTTCGGTGCAGACGCTGCAGAAGCCGCCGTAACGCAGACCGGAAGGTCCTATTGAACTCAGGTCGCCGCCAAGTATCCCCACCCGGGAATGCCCCTGGTCGAACAGCTGCTGAGCCGCCGCCCTGCCCCCGTCACTGTCGTCTATGCTGACAGAGGAAAGGTTTCCGAAGCCAAGTTCCTCAGCGTTCGCAGTGCTGAGCACACAAGGAACCGTCAGCTGTGCGAAACTCTTCTGAAAATTGCGCATATCGCCGCCAAGGAATATCACCCCCGCTGGTTTCTGCTCGGCGCACAGCCTTACGGCAAACTGCACCTCATCCTCCTGTTCGTCGATGTAGTTCACAGCGACCTGGAATCCGGAAGTGGCAGCCATCATCTGTATCTGCTCTATGAGCGGTGAGAAGAACAGGTTGCTGCTGCCGTTTACGATCAGGAGTATCGTTTTTGCGGAGCTCTGCCGCATGCGACGCGCATTTCCGTTCGGGGTGTAGTTATACTGGCGTATCACCTCGTTTATGCGCTCCCGCGTCTGTTCGCTTATCTCGCGGCTGCCGTTAAGCGCGCGGGAAACCGTGCTCACTCCGCAGCCGGAAAGTCTTGCAATATCCTTTATAGTCAATGGTTCACCTGTGATTTTGATAGATTACCGAAAACGTTTCCGGCATCTTGATTGTATCATATATTCATCGATTTTTCAAGGGTTTCAGAAAATTTTATGTTTTGCACAAATATTCCGGCAGATGTTCGTCATATAGTACAATAGGTCACCTCTAAAAACCTTGTTTGAGTGAAAATGTGTATAGCACACCGACTGCT